>OLNM01000030.1_pt1 | contig 127964 bp, 97 predicted proteins | sample 1672391 | NCBI WGS metagenome assembly OLNM01 (sample SAMEA3136680, study PRJEB25190) | human gut metagenome | reverse complement strand
CAAGACGGCGCCGCAGGTAGAGGACGGACAGCGAGCGGGCCGCATTTGAGACAAGGTGACGTGAAACGAAAGGGCGCTGACCTTCTGGTCGCGCCCTTGAAGTTGAACGTCAGATTGTCCAAATGCGGCCCGCGCAGCGTCGAGCAGTTACGGCGTTTGGTAAAACGCCGTAACTAACGTGCTCCGTACTGCTCGTAGTAGGCGTCGATGGCGGTCTTAAGTTCGTCATCGATGACGACCTTGCCATCGATCTCGTGGTTGTAGAGGGTCTCGACGACCTCGGCCATGGAGACGATGCTCGCGACGGGGAAACCGTACTTTGCCTCGATCTCCTTCTGAGCGGTGGTCACGCCACCCTTGCCGACCTCCATGCGGTTGAGAGACACAATCAGGCCCTTGATTTCGACGTCGGCGGCAGCCTTAACCTTGGGATAGGTCTCGTCGATGGACTTGCCGCTGGTGGTAACGTCCTCGACCATGACCACACGGTCGCCGTCCTGGGGCTCATAACCCAGCAGGTTGCCCTTATCGGCACCGTGATCCTTGGCCTCCTTGCGGTCGCAGCAGTACTTGACCTCCTTGCCGTACAGCTCGTGGTAGGCAATTGCGGTCACGACGGCCAGCGGAATACCCTTGTAGGCCGGTCCAAACAGCACATCAAAGTCGTCGCCAAAGTTATCGTGGATGGCCTGGGCGTAATACTCGCCCAGCTTCTTGAGCTGATAGCCCGTCACGTAAGCGCCGGCGTTCATAAAAAACGGGGACTGACGGCCGCTCTTGAGCGTAAAGCTGCCGAACTTAAGAACGTCGGACTCAACCATAAACTTGATGAATTCTTGCTTGTAAGCCTCCATGCGGGCTCCTCTCGTAATCGCGTACGTGCCCTCCAGTTTAGCGCAGGCGAAGCGTCGATGCGGGTGCGCTTTGGAGCCACATCCCCCCGTTAGAGTAAGGAACTGGGCGGCGCCTCATACGCTAGTCCTTGGGTGCCCAGGACCAGAAGAAGTTGATAAGGGCCACACGCGAGTCGGTACCGGTCTTTCTGTTGATCGAGGAAATGTGGCGGTAGAGCGTAGAGCGCGAAAGGAAAAGCGTTGCGGCAATGTCCTGAACGCTCTGATCCGAAACGACCAAGGCCTCAAGAATATCGCGCTCGCGCTCTGTAAGCCCAAAGGTGGTGACGAAGGCATCGAGGCGTTCATCGGGCGTGGGCTCCGCTGCCTCCACAAGCGCGGGGTCGGAACATGCGGGCGCAAGATCTCCACCAAGATTGTCGGCAGCAAGCGCCAGCCCGACCTGCATCACGGCATCATCGGCCCGTTGCCCCAACTGTCCCAACAGCGTAATCGCAATACCCACAAACATCACGAGTGCCGCGCCGACTGCAGCCAGCACGTTTTGACTCGAGATAATCGCTACCGCCGGCGCCGTCACGAGCATTGAGCACACGTTATTGACGACGCGACCCATGCACGGCCAAAAATACGACCAGTGCGCATAGAGCGAGATAGCGGCGAATTTTGTGGTAAAGAACACCACAAAGAAGCCCGAGCCCAGATAAAAGATGATCGTGGCAGCAAGCTCGTTGCCGCCATTGCCATCGATGATGAGCACAAAGAACGAAAGCGTGGACAGCATGGCGACACATGTCATGCCGATATTCATATACGAACGGCCGCTCAGGTCAAATAGGGCGCCGGCGGCCAACGAACTCGCAACAAGCAGCAGGCGCGGCCAATCACCCAAATCAACGGCTCCGGTAGCATGCAGGGTTGTGAGGCCCGCGTTGAGAGCGGCGAATACGCCGGAGAGATACGCCGTCGCCACGGTCAGGCGAACTACGGCGCGGCGGAATGCCGCCTTTGTCTCGGGCTCGTCATGCCACTTGGCGCCATATTCCAAAGCATCTACCGAAAGCCCGGCAGCACTGGGTTCAAAGTTGGGATCGGACTCATCGCGCAGTTTGGCGCGTCGGGCACCGTGAAGCAACGCCACCTGCGCGATCGCACCGACGACCAGAACAGCCTGCTGAGGAATGCCGGCAGGTATCACCATATGGTTGAAGACCTGCACCAGAACGCCCATGGCGTAAGAAAGTGCGGCGGCGCGCGCCAAGCAGGGCGTCCGCGCAAAGCGCCGCGCAAAGTTTGCATGGGCAGTCGATCCGCAGTAGCCCAGCGCGCAGCACGCCAGCAAACCGCCGGCGATTACCACCTCAGTCCGAACCGCCATAATCAACAGCAGGAATGCCGCCACCAGCAAAACACCCGTAACGTCACTCGTTGCATCGATGGCATGGGGACGGCGATAGTACAGAACGGGACGTACAAGAAAGCCAATCACACTCGCGCCGAGGACAAGGCTCTCATAAATAACGACCTCGTTCGGAGACACGAACTCGGCCATGCGCACATCAAAGAGATACTCGCACGCCAAAAACGTAAAGAAGAACAGAGCCAGGCATATAATCTCCTGAATGCCCCGACGCAGACATGCGGTTGTGTCTCCCGTGCCTCTCATGGTTAACCCCCAGCCGCTCAATTGTCTGGAAATCTATTTTAATACAGAACCAGTCTCAATATCGAAGCCAGGCTCGAAATGCCGCTCATTTCGAGCCCACCGTCCACATCACGCCGCGATTTTGAGCCGCATGGACCAGAAGGGACACGCGAGGCCTCTAGCTCGGCTAGGAGCGTCTCCAACTACCACTCATTTAAGTACGTCCCCAATGAGTGCGACGGAATGGCTCCCTTGGCAGCTTAAAGCTGTCATGCAGAAACCATTCCGTCGCAACCTCATGAAAGGGACTGGATTGTAAATGTTGGAGAAGAGCCGTTAGCGCCCGGGAGCCAAGATCACCAGTGCGTCGTGCTCAAAGGGATGCTGAGCCACGCGCACGGTACCGTCACCGTTGTCGCGAACGGGCAGCTTGGCGATGCGCTTGTCCTCCATGTCGAGGACCGTCGCCGTCCAGCCGCACGCGCCGTCGAGCTTAAACTTGAGCGCCGTAGTGCGCGGCAGGTACGTGACGACGTGATCGCCAACGCGCGCCACACGAATGGCCTCGCGCGCGTCATCGAGCAGCTCCTGCGCCGGAACCACGGCAAGTGCGTCGTCGCCAGCCGTAGCGCCCAGACCGGCAAGCACATGCTCGATCGCGCCAAAGTCCCAAACGCCCGCAAACTGCAGGCACTCCTGCCAGCGGAACGGCATGTCGAAGCCCTCGCCCAGCACCGAGCCCTGGCTCTTGCTGGTCTGCCAGTTCCAAACGCCGTGCGCGCCATAGGTCACACCCGCGCTCGCACCGGCAAGGATCGACGACCACACGCTCGCGCGGCAGTCCTGCGCGGTGAAGCGCCAGTACACGTTGCGTGACGCGCCCATCTGCTCGTAACAGGGCTCGGAGTTGACCATCGGCTTTTTGGGGTAGTTGGCGGTAAAGTCCTGCGGCAGGCGCCAGGCCTCGGGCTGGCCCTCGTAGTTGTGGCCGGGCTGGAACATGTAAAAGTCCAGACGGTCCAGGTACTGTGCCGGAATGGTGCGGTTGCCGCGGTTGATATGCATAGTGCGCAACGCCTCGGGCGCGCGTTTGACGACTTCGTCGAGAGCATCCTCGTAGTAGGCGATCGCCTCGTCGCTGGTAAAGTCGGTATCGCCCGTCACCACGTAGACGGGGTCGAACTCGCCCAGGTTCTCGACGACGCGGGCAACGTGGGCACGGACTTCCTCGCGCGGCATAACCTCGGCACCGCAATGCTCAGCGATCTTGGCACCCCAGGTGCCGGGCACGTAGTTGCACCACATAAGCACGAGCGCCGGACGGATGCCGTGCTCGACGGCAGCGCGACACATGGCGGCGGCGCGATCCCAGTACGCCTGGTTGGGACGGGACCAATCAAAATGCACGCCGTCCTCGCTGGCATAGGGCCAAATGCCCAGATCGGGGCAGCAGCGATCCCACTGCGGCAGCGTGTTGATCTGCAACACGTTCATGCCCTGCTCGGAGCGACGGGTCAGATAGTAGTCCCAATCGGCCTCGGTAATGCTCGTAAACGCGCTCCAGCACGTATCGGCAAACCAAAAGAACGGTTTGCCCTCGCACAAAAAGCCGTCCTGGCGACCGTTGACGGTCAGCTTTCCCAAACTCATCTGCATGTCCTTTCGTTTGATAAAGGAGTTGCGAACCGGCAGATTCTTTCGCGGTAACCCCGCGCGAAAGCCCCTGGCGCTTAGCAAGCCCCGGCGAGCAGGCGCCACGCGCCCCCAATCAGTCTACCTTGTAAAAAGGGCCCCGCCGGGCTTGCGCCTGACGGGGCCCTGTCGTGTAGGTAAGGTCGTATGTGACCGAATGGTTTGGCCTTAGGCCTCCATCTCGGCGAGCTCCTCCTTGGAGAAGCCAATAGCAAAGACGACGGCAGCGGCGATGGCAAAGGAGATTGCCATACCGACGATAGCCCAGACGGTGTTCATCTGGCCACCCTGCAGGTAGTTGGTGAAGACCAGGAAGTTGGAGGCACCGCCGGCCAGGTAGTAAGTAACACCCATGAGGCCGGAGAACACAGCGCCGATGGCACCGCCGATGAACATACCGAGCATGGTGCGACGGAAGCGCATGAGGATACCGAAGAGTGCGGGCTCGGTGACGCCGCCGGCGATGGCGGAGATGACGTAGCCCAGGGCAAGACCCTTCTCGTCGGGGTTCTTCATCTTGAGGAAGGCACCGAAAGCGCAGCCCCAGACGGCGGCCATAGCGCAGTTGGTGGAAACGAAGACGAAGGGATCGTAGCCGGCGGCGATGATCTGAACCTGAGCGAGCAGGATGACGGGCATGTGCATGCCGCAAACCACGAAGAGCTGCCAGAAGGCGCCGAGGACGGCCATGACGATCAGGATGCCGATACCGCCAAGGTCGGCGAGACCAAAGAGGGCGTTGGCAATCAGCGTACCGAGCTCGTTGCCGATCGGGGCAAGGACGATGAAGGCGATGGGGATGGTGACGATCATGGTGCAGAACGGCGTGAAGACCGTGGACAGCACGTCGGGCATGACCTTCTTAAAGAACTTCTCAACAAAGTAGAGGACCGGCACCGAGAGGATAATCGGCAGGACGGACTGCTGGTAGTTGGCAGCGGTGATCTGGATGCCATAGACGGAGATGATTCCGCCACCCTCCTGAGTCGCGACACTCACGACGGACGGGGCCATGAGAGCGCCGCCGAGGAGCATGCCCAGAACCGGAGAGGCGCCGAGCTTCTTAGCAGCGGCATAGCCCAAGTAGATGGGGATAAAGGTAAACGTGGCCTCGTACAGGGTGGTGTAGAGGAACGTGTAGGTCGGATCGGTATCGGAGATAACGCCGAGCATGGTGGGACCAAGGACCGCAGCGATGGTGCGGAACAGACCGCCGGCCATGAGCAGCGGAATCAGCTGGGTCATGGAACCCGACAGGTAGTCGAGGATGATGTTGGGCAGGTTCTTGAGCTCGAACTTCTCCTTAGGAGCGTCGAGGTTCTCGTCGACCGCGGCACCCTGCTTGACGCCGGACATGGCGACGAACTCGGCGAGCACCTTGGGCACGTTCTGGCCGATGATGACCTGGAGCTGGCTGCCGGCGAACTGGCAGCCCAGAACACCCTTGACCTTCTTGATCTTCTCCACGTCGGCCTTGCTGTTATCCTTGAGCGTCAGACGCAGGCGCGTCATGCAGTTGGTGGCGACGGTGACGTTTTCCGCACCGCCCACGAGCTCGAGGACATCGGTGGCAATCTGCTTGTTATCTACTGCCATGGGACCCCTCCCCATATCGTCGTGTGCCTAATCGCCTGGGCGCAGGCACGCCTTTGGCCCGGTGACTATAACCCCTTACGGTTACCGAACCCTTGGATACGCTGTCGTAAACAATCTGTTTACTGAACGTTTACAGCGCTTAGTTTACACGCAGCGTTGAATTTGTGGCAGTTTTGCCGTTTGCAGTCCGGTGAACGGTAGGAAATCGGGGGTGAACGTAATTGAATGCCGAGGCATTACATATAGTGCCCTTTATTTATAAATGATCTTTTACGTGGGATTTTATATAATCTGGCCCCTCAATGCCTTGTTGACTCATCAACAAAAGCCCTGCTAGATAGTAGTAAACGAGTGTTTAGTAGTTCATTGAACGTTTGATGCTACCGTTTACCGAGTTCATCCGCTTATTCTCAAATTCTGCTTTACACTAAACATGTTTAGATTGTATTGCCGCGATTGTTTAGCACGCGCGGCACAAGGGAGGCAGCTCATGGAACTCAAATCGTGCACCTACGCAACCGTCAGCACCTTGGGCGACTTTGGCCCCTGGATCAGCAAGGTCGTTCTCGACCTACCCTGCACCGTGCGCGCCAACGATGTCAATGCGAACACTTTCCATATATATGTAGAGCGTCACGAGCGCACGGGCGAGGTCCTGATGCGCAAGGAGCACGGCGCCGACCATGCCACGCCCTCCGTGGGTTACATCGACGTTCTCGCCGCGTATCCGAGTGACGAGAACGGCCGCAAGCTCGCCGTGGGCACCCATGTGGCACTCGAGGTCGCCGAGCAGCGCCTGACCAAAAAGATCGAAGGCGGCGTCATGGGCTCGCGCATGCTCGATAACCAGCTGCACGTCACGCAGCTCGCGGCTCTTCCCGGCGACGATGGCGAACCCACCTGCGGCCTGGTCTTCGATACCTGTCGCGGCGACATCTGCCCCGCGCTCAAGGGCTGGAGCAATGCCGTGCAAAAGACCGCCGTCAATGGCATCGCGCTCGAGTACGGCTTCTTTGAGCCCAGCTTTAAAGCCGAGGACTCGGCCTGCTTCAATCCCTTCGCGCCCGAGGCCACGGTCGTGCCCCAAAAGGCCCCGCTCGTGGTGTACCTACACGGCGCTGGCGAAGGCAGGGGCGCCACGCAGGGCGAAGGCGCCACGCGCGCCTATATCGGCAACCGCGTGACAGCCATTAGCCAGGCGCAAATCCAGCGCTACTTTGGCGGCTTTGCCTGGGTGCTCGTGCCGCAGTCTCCCACGTTTTGGATGGATAACGGCGTCGAGCAGCTCGGCCGCTCCAACCAGAGCATCTACTCCCCCGTACTCAAGGCGCTCATCGACGAGTTTGTCGCCGAGCATGCCGAGCGCATCGACACCGACCGCATCGTGGTCGCCGGCCTTTCCAACGGCGGCTTTATGACCCTGCGCCTGTGCGCCGACTACCCCGATTTCTTCGCCGCCGGCCTTCCCTGCTGTGCCCCGTGGTACAACGCTACGGACGAGGACGTAGCCGCGCTCGCCAAGACGCCGCTGTGGTTTACGCACTCCAAGGGCGACGAGCTCGTGTCGCCGCAGCAGACCGTGCTGCCGCTCACGGCACGCCTGCGTGACGCCGGAGCCAACGTGCACCTTACCTACTTTAGCCATGTCGAGGACCTGACCGGTCGCTATCGCGAGGCCGATGGCTCGCCCAAGAAGACGTTCAACCACGGCGTGTGGATCCACCAATTCAACGACCTGTGTTATCAAGACTTCGACGGGGGCAGCGTGCTCATCGACGGCGAGCCGGTGGGCTGCTGGGAGTGGTCGGCCAGGGTCAAACGGTAATCCGTCCCGGCGCGGGGACCGGGTGTTAGTTTTGCAAACGTCCTCGGGCATGCATGGGGCGGCGCTTTGCGCTTCGCGCTGCACCTTCCCATGCCCCCTGCGGAATGTTTGCAAAACTAACACCCGGCCCCCGCTGCGTTGCCACTGTCGTTGGCCCTGGCCGGCCGCTTCCGGCAGCACGCCGGGTCGGCGGCGATGGGGACGGGGTCCCGTCTTGCCTTGCGCGTAACTGGCTGAATTGATTTTGATTGGAGCTGTTCCTATGTCCCAAGAGTTAACTCGGGTGATTGTTACTACCGATATGGAAGTCGACGATATGAACTCGCTCGTTCATTTGGCTCTGTATCTTAATGTGCTTGATGTTCAGGCTGTGGTGTATACGGCTTCGCAGTATCACTTTCTTGGGGATGGGGTTCATACGCTGGGCGAGGTGAATTCGCATTGGCGGACCAAAGGGCGTCGCTCTTATGAGTGGGATGTTGTGCCTCATGAACCAGATCCGCTGGCCGGCGAGCTTCGTGAGTATCGTCCGTTTCCCGAGCATTGGATTGAGAGTCTCTGGAGTAATGAATATGCCCAGGCTTGGCCGCAGTTGCAGGCGAATGCGGGCGCTGCCGGTGAGCCGCCGTTTCCCACGCCTGCCCAGATGATCGAGCGCACCTTTGTGGGAAATGTTGCCTTTGAGGGTGATGTGACTGAGGAAACTGAGGGATCTCGTGTAATTGCGCAGGCAATCTTGGATGATGATCCGCGTACGTTATGGCTGCTCAGCTGGGGTGGCATGAACACCATCGTTCGCGCCCTCATGAGTATTGCCGAGCGTTATCGCGCCACGCCCGAATGGCCTGCCGTGCAGCAGCGGGTCTATCAGAAGGTGCGCGTGATGGGCGTTGCCGATGGCGTGGGGCAGGACAACTCATGGCTCGACCATGGACGCGAGCTCTTTCCCGAGCTCATCTTTTGGTGTGTGCCCTATATGTATGGCGGCTATGTCGATGCCAAGATGGCTCAACCCGATACGTTGCCGCTGTTTAAGGCACCTTGGCCTGAGCAAAATCTCACGCAGGGTAACGGCCCCCTCATGGCACGCTACATGCTCTATGGCGACGGCAAGGTCTACGAAAATGAGCCCGAGCGCTTTCAGTTTGGCAAGCATGCCCGTCTGGATTGGGGTCTAGAAGGCATGCCCGCGATGCAGTTTGAGCGCGGCGACTTTATGGCCGAAGGCGACAGCATGACCTATATTCCGCTGCTGCCGTTTGGCCTGCGCGGTATCGACGACCGCGGCTTCGACACACTGCTCGGCCGCATGTTTCTTGATGGGCATCCCGATACGGACGCACCCGCCGGTTTTGCCGCCATCGGCACGCCCGTAGACGGCAACCCCAATCCCTACCTGCGCGCCTATCAGGAAGACTTTGCCGCCCGCGCGCAATGGTGCGCCCATGATCCGGCAGCTTGTTCGCATCCGACACATGTTGTCGAGGTCACGGCCGACCGCAGCGCTACAGCCGGCGAGCGCGTCACCCTTGCAGCGACCGTCGTCGACCCCGACGGCAAGGGCTTTGATGCACATTGGGATGTCGCCGTGGACCCGTCGAGCTATGCAGGCACGCAGGATCTTTCGCTGTGGCAGGAATGCACGGTGAGCACCGCTTTTATCGTGCCCGCCGACGCGCAGCCCGGCGACCGCTTCGTGCTCACCCTTACCGTGCAGACGCGCGCCGAGCGCCCCTGCAGCCGCTACGCCCAGGTTGCCGTGACCGTGGCGTAGCAGGGACGGCGCCCACATTCGGCAGCCGCCACATTCGGCATGGAGCATCCCCAACTGCCACTCATTTAAGTACGTCCCTACTCATTTAAGTACGTCCCCAATGAGTGGCCGAAGAGTGTCCCCGGCGTCCAGTCAAAAATGGGCCATGTGTCCCAGTTGTGGAGACTCCTTGAGCCGTCTGGGTATCGTGAAAGATCGCGCGCTCACCCATCATCAAAAGTGACACACGCTACCTGTTGATGGGAGGCAGCCATGGGCTTCTTTGACAAGATGTTCGAGAAGAAAGAGTGCGCGATTTGCGGTACCGAACTGGGGCTTTTGGGAAAGACCAAAATCAACGAAGGCTACCTGTGCAAAGAGTGCGCAGGCAAGCTCTCCCCCTTCTTTAGTGGTTGGCGTTCCAGCACCGCGGACGATATCCGCGAGCAACTCGCCTACCGCGAGGCCAACGCCGAGCGCCTGGCCTCGTTCAACCCCACGCGCACGCTCTCTGCCGGGCGCACCAACATCATGCTCGATGAGGACGCGGGTCTGCTGATCATCACTTCGCAGAGCCGCTGGCGCGACGCCAATCCCGACATCATCGAGTTCTCACAGGTACTCGGCTGCGATATGGATATCGACGAGCATCGCACCGAGATCTATCGCGAGACCAAGGACGGCGAGCGCGAGAGCTACAACCCGCCGCGCTACGACCTGGATTACGACTTTAACCTGACCATTCACGTCAACACGCCGTACTTTACCGAGATCAACCTGCGCGTGAACGACTCCACCATCGATCAGCGTGGCTCCATCGAATATCGCGAGGCCAAGCGCCAGGCAACCGAGGTCCGCGATGCGCTGGTGCAGCTTCGTCAGGAAACGCGCGACAGCGTCGTGGCCGCCAAGGCCCCCAAGACCGCGGTCACCTGCCCCCTCTGCGGTGCAACCACCATTCCCGATGCCAGTGGGCGCTGCGGATACTGCGGCGGTGCCATCGGCGCATAGCCTCCGGCACGGAAAGGACCGATCATGGCCTTCGAGAGCGTCAACTATCAGTGCCCCGCGTGTGGCGGCCCCCTTCACTTTGCCAGTGCCGAACAAAAGCTTGTCTGCGACTACTGCGATTCGCGTTTTGAAGTCGAAGAAGTCGAGGCCCTCTATCGCGAGCGCCAGGACAAGGCAGATGCCAAAGCCGATGCCGCAGCCGCGGCCCCCAAACCTGCTGTCGACGATGCCGTGCAGGAGCTGGCCCAAAACGCCGGCTACATCTGCTCGTCGTGCGGCGCCGAGCTGGTCTCGGACGGCACCGTCGCCGTTACCACCTGCCCATACTGCGGCAACTCCGCTGTGGCGCCCGGCCAGCTCTCGGGCGACTTCTCACCCGACCTGGTGATTCCGTTTAAGCTCGGGCGCGATGATGTTATGGCAGCACTCAAAGAGCACTACAAGGGCAAAATCCTGCTGCCCAAGAGCTTTGTCACCGGCAACCACATCGACGAGGTCCAAGGCGTTTACGTGCCGTTTTGGCTCTATGGCGCCCGCGTGGACGGCGAAGTGTACTTTGATGCGACCAACGAGACCGTGACCGAGGAATCCGACCGCACCGTCACGACCACCGACCACTACGACGCCTACCGTAAGGGCAAAATCTCGTTTGAGCGCGTGCCCGTCGACGGATCGTCCAAGATGCCCGACGGCCACATGGATGCCATTGAGCCGTTTGACTACGACGCGCTGCGCCCGTTCTCGGTCGCGTATATGCCCGGCTACATCGCCAACCGCTACGATGAGGATTGCGAGACCTGCAAGGCGCGCGCCGAGCGTCGTATGGAAGAAAGTACGATTTCGGCCCTGCGCGAGACCGTCGTCGACGAATATGACGATGCCACGGTCGAAAGCAAGCAGCTCGACTACACCTGGGAAGACAGCAACTACGCTCTGTTCCCCGTGTGGATGCTTTCCACCTCGTGGAACGGCAAGAGCTACCTGTTTGCCATGAACGGCCAAACCGGCCGCATGGTCGGAGAGCTGCCCTGCTCCAAGCCCAAGCTCGCCATCGCCTCGGTGCTGTTCTTTGTGATCGGGTTTGTCCTCTCCCAGATTCTCTTTATGGGCGAGAACGCCTTCAATCCGGACTACCTCACCTTTGATATCGAGGGCATCCTCATCAACATCGTCGCGCCGCTGATCATCGTAATCATCGGAGACGTGCTGCTGGTAGGCCAGCTCAAGACGGCCAACGAGGCCACCCACGCCGATTGCTACTGCGGCGAGCTCGACTTGACCGAGAAGCACGACACCTTCAGCCACACCGAGACCACCGTTGTCATGAAGGACAACAAGGACGATTAGCCATTCTGGCCAATACCACCCGGCCTTTGACGAGAAAGGAAGATCACCATGGGACTCTTGAAAGCTGGATTGGGTGCTGCCGGCGGCGTCATGGCCGACCAGTGGAAGGAATATATCTATTGCGAATCGATGCCCGCTGACGTCTTGGCCTGCAAGGGCAGCAAGCGCACCGGCGGCCGCAGCTCCAACACGCGCGGCGAGGACAACGTCATCTCCAACGGCTCCGTCATCGCCGTCAACGACGGTCAGGGCATGCTCGTGGTGCAAAACGGCAAGATCATCGAGGTCGCGCTGGAGCCCGGCGAGTTTGTCTTTGACACCGGCAGCGAGCCGAGCGTCTTTAGCGGCAACCTGGGCGACTCCATCAAGGAGACGTTCGCCAATATCGGCAGCCGTTTTACCTTTGGCGGCGACGCGGGCAAAGACCAGCGCGTCTACTTCATCAACACCAAGGAGATCATCGGCAACAAGTACGGCACCGCCTCGCCTGTGCCCTTCCGCGTGGTCGATAACAACATTGGCCTGGATGTCGACATCTCCGTTCGCTGCAACGGCGAGTATTCGTACCGCATCACCAACCCGCTGCTGTTCTACACCAACGTGTGCGGCAACGTGACCGATAGCTACACGCGCGATAAGATCGACAGCCAGCTTAAGTCCGAGCTGCTCACCGCTCTGCAACCCGCCTTTGCCAAGATCTCGGAGATGGGCATCCGCTACAGCGCTATCCCCGGCCACACCACCGAGCTCGCCCGCGCGCTCAACGAGGTTCTCTCCGCCGACTGGCGCGACCTGCGCGGCGTCGAGATCGTGAGCTTTGGCGTCAACTCCATCGCCGCCTCGCAAGAAGACGAGCAAATGATCAAGGACCTGCAGAAGGCCGCAGTCATGCGCGATCCCACCATGGCAGCCGCCAACATCGCCAGCGCCCAGAGCGATGCGATGCGCGCGGCAGCCGCCAACCCCAACGGCGCGATGGCCGGCTTTATGGGCATGGGTATGGCGGGCGGCATGGGCGGCATGAACGCCAGCCAGCTGTTCGCCGCCGGCCAGGCACAGCAGCAGGCCGCCCCACAGCCGGCTCCGGCACCCGCCCCCGCACCAGCTCCTGCCGCTGCCCCCGCGGCCGGCACGTGGACCTGCAGTTGCGGTGCCACCAACACCGGCAAGTTCTGCCCCGAATGCGGCAGTCCCGCACCCGCCCCGGCACCGGCCAAGTGGTTCTGCCCCAACTGCGGCAGCGAAAACGGCGGCAAGTTCTGCAGCAACTGCGGAACGCCTAGGCCCTAACCCCTCTATCTGGTAATTGGCGGGGGGTCCGCCACCCCCGCATTTGCTTCTATGGGTTTCGTTCGATAAAGGAGGACACCATGAAGACAACGTTCAAAAAGTCCGTACTCGCATTTCTGACATGCGTCCTGGCACTCGCCTTTGCCCTGACGGGCTGCAGCGGCGGCGGCAAGGACCCCAAGGCCAACTTCGTCGGCAGCTGGGAACTCTCGGGTGGAACCCTGGAGGGCGAAGAGCTCACCGATGAGTACATGGATATGCTCAAGGAGTGGGGCCTCAACTGTATCCTGATCCTCGACGAAGACGGCACGGGCGTCCTCGACATGTTCCTTGAGGTCGCCGACCTGAAATGGGAGGCCAAGGACGCCACCACTGCAACCATCACCGCCGACGGCGATTCGCAGGACATGAAACTCAAGGACGGCAAGCTCGTCCTCGAGGTGGAAGGCGACAAGCTTATCTTTACGAAGTCCGACGAGGATCTGTCCGGTACGATAAAAAAGGATCGCGAGGCGGCCGAGAAGGAAGAGGAGATCGATGAGGCCGTCGAAGACGACGACGTCCAGAGCGTCGAAATCTCCCCCGCCGTCACCGTCGCCGATGACGATCTGTGCACCATCACCATCACCGAGAAGTTCAAGGACGAATGGGGCGACATCGGCTTTGTCGTCAACATCACCAACAAGAGCGACAAGGACCTGACCTTCTACGCTCCCTCCGGCAAGACCAACGTCAACGGCACCATGAAGGAACCCTGGTTCTCGGCTAACCTGATGCCCGGCACCAACGCCACCGAGGAATTCACGTTCTCGAGCGGCGAGCTTGACAGCCTTGACGACCTGGTCAACACGACCATCGGCATCGACGCCTACCTGACCGATTCCTACGAGGACGTCGCCTCCTACACCGCAACCATCGCGTAGCGGCACGTAACATCAGCCGCGGATTGGCGGACGCATCCGCGCACTTGCCAGGCGGGGCCGCAGGAGTTGATCCTGCGGCCCCGTCGTTTTTATGCCGACAGCACAGCCGCACAAGCAGGCCGACCGTCGTTTTCTGATGCAAAACGGCGGGCGGCCTATCTTTACGGCGCCGGAACACGGCGAGCGCGTCGATTACGGGCGCTCCATGTTGGGGACGATGCTGCCCTCCGTTACCGCGCGCACGGCCAGGCGCATGATGTTGTCGTAGCCGGTCTTGCTCAGAATCTCCGAGATGCGACGCTTGATGGTACCCTCACTCATAAACAGCTCGGCCGCGATCTCGCGGCGGCTTTTGCCCTCGCAGGCAAGGCGCAAAATCGACAGCTCGACATCGTCGAGTGCCGCCGTGCCCGAAAAAATGCTTTCGGGCGGCTTGGGAAACGTGCAATAGCCCGCCAGCGTGGAGCGCATCACGGCGAACAGCTCGTCGATACCAACGTTCTTGTACACAAAGCTATCGACGCCCGCCTCGCGAGCCTGATCGACAAAGGTGATCTCGGGCATGCCTGTCATGATGATGACGCGGCACTCGGGCAGCTGCTCCTTGATGCGCGCCGCCGCCACGATGCCGTTTGAATCGTGTTCGGTGCACACGTCCATCAATATCATGTCCGGGCGCTCCTTGAGCGCGACACCCAAGGCCTCGGAGGCATCGGCGATCGCGGCGACGACGGTCATATCGGGCTGGTCGCCAACGGAGCGCGCCAGGCTTTCACGCAGAATGGCCTGATCTTCGACAATTAACACGCGGATCATGAACTTCTCCTTTGGACCGTGGCGTTGGGGCTCAGCGGGATGGACACCGCAAGCGTAAAGGGCTGGGCGGCGTGGACTTCCAGGCCGCCGCCCAAATCTTGCGCGACATGCCTCATACCTGGGATACCCGTTCCCTCGCGATACGATACGGGGGCCGGGGACCCGTCGTTAGAAATCGTCATGCGCGCGACGGCGCTAGCATTCGTCCCCTCCTGCCACAGGCGCACGTGGACCTGATGCGCCTGCGCATGCCTGGTAGCATTGGTCGAGGCCTCGCGGATAATCTGCAAAAATGCGGCGGCGACACGCGCGTCCTCAGGCAGCGCACCCTCAACATCGATCTGCACACTCACCAAGCCAAAGGCGTGGACGATATCGCTCAGCTGCTCTGCAGGCTCGCTGGCACCGCCACTGCGCAAATCGGCGGCGATTGAGCGCAGCAACGGGTCAATCTGCTCGAGCGACTCATCATCCAGACGTCCCTCCTCCAAATAGCGATGAAGAATGGACAGGCGCTGGCCGATCACATCGTGAACGCGGGCACGCATACGTAGGTAGGCCGCATTGTCGGCAACCTTTTTGGCTTCTTCGATCTGGGCCTGGAGCTCTTGGCCAGCACGCTCAAGCAGGTGGTTGGCTTGCGCCAGACGGTCGTAGGCGTGTGCGTATTCCGTCACGTCCAGGCCGACGACGCGCTCGAACGGACGGCTCGAGACCGTAACGGAGTCACGCACGAACAGACGAATCTCGGAAGGAGAGATCTCGACCACGGCGCGATCCCTACCAAAGCGATCAAGGTCGATATGGGCGCGATTAGCGCTGCTTTCGGGCATTTGCATGCTCAGTTTGCGCAGGTCGTTCCATGTGCTGCTCATGTCGCCCAGGTCAGTGGGCATATGGAGCTCTACGAGGTTTTTGCGCATGCAGCGGTTCATGAGCAGCGGACGGCCCCTCGGGTCTAGATACAGGATGCCCACGGGAATCACGTTGATGGTCTCGATCGTCGAGAACAAGGTGATATCCTCTTGGCGGTTACGGACGTCCATCAAGAGCGCCGCGATGGAACGGAACAGGAAGAACGCTCCCTCTGCGATAAGGACAACGGTCCACGCCGAGCCCATGGCAAAAACCACCGGTGGTGTAACGGCGACAACAAGCAGCAGCTCGACCAGCATGACAGGACGACGATAGTGCACCATAAGTACCACGCCATAGGCAAAGATTGCGGCATTGAGCCACAACGCTCCGCCCATTGCCCTGGCGCAAACGTCAAGCGGCGCCACCAGATACGAGCCAGACGACGTGAACAAGATGAGCGCCGAAATCATCAGGTGAAGCACAAGACTCGCCTCGTAGGCGCAAATCACCTTACGGTTATAGGACGAGCGGCGCGATGCGATGAGCGGGACGTGGATCGTCTGCAGACACGCAGCCAGGGCAAAGACAACATCGAGCGCAACGATTTGGGGAAGTATGAGCGAAATCTGCATCGTCACTCACCCGCCCTCGGCATCAAGACGATCATGCGCAGCTGACCGGACTCGCCCTCAAGGCGGTATGCCACGTTGCGCCCTTGCAAAGCGCTTTCGAGCTCTTGCGCAGCGGGCGTCTGCGAAAGATCTTCATCATCGTTGGAAAAAAGTGTGGCGCGCAGCTCGACGCTGCATCGGTCATGGTCGCCCAAGTGATACATAAGTGCCGGATGATCGGTGGTGTAGGCAAAAAACGCAAAGTCATACACGCAGTCGTACAGCGCGCTTACCGTACTGGCGTGCATCGGGCGCCGTATGGCAATAATCGAGGCGCAATCGACATCGATCGTGCGCAGGTCGCTTGCGAGCTCGTTGGCAATGAGCTGAATGCGGTCGCGGTCAAAACCGCTCTCCCCGTGCTGTGCCAACGTGAGCGACCCCTTCCGTTTGCAATAGGCAACGAGCATCTTGGCGCGCTGCAGCATGCGGTAACGCTCGCGCGAAGATTCCTCGTCAGTCAACGGCGGCAGCGAGCTCAACAAGTCGTACATCTCTTCGAGCGCGCGGGCAAGCGCCTGGTCCACGTCTTGGACTAGCAAGGTCTCGGCCTCTTGATCTGCCAAATGTGTCTTAAGGTCGTAGTCGGCGGCAAGCAGCTCGTTTTGGCGTTGCAGCTCCATGCGACGATGTGCCAGTTCGCGATTGAGCTCGTTGAGCTCCGATACGTCTTGGGCAAGCAGGGCCGATCCCCCCAGCAGCGGAAAAGCACGATACATCACATCGGGATCGGACGCCACGGTAAAGGCATGGGCGCGGCCGTGCTCCTGGGTCCGCAACTCCTCGCGCACGCCTACCGGCATTGGCTTTGACACCGGCGTGGCATAGACCTCCTGCAGGTCGCGCGTTAGAACTTTGAGGTCAAGCGGCAAGGTGTCGAAGATGCCGGCGATATCGTGGTACGACGGAATGACACCGCAATCGAGGCAGATTTCCATCGCCACCACGCACAGGATGCAATAGACGAGCGAAAAGTTGAGCCTCCATGCCCAGGGCACGCGCAGAGCATATGAGATGCCAAAGAATGCGCCGCCCAGCAGCACGAGCGCCGCCGTGCCCGAGAAACGTTGGATGCGAAAGGACGAGGACCGACCAACCAGGATAAAAAAGGCCACGAAGTTAAAGGCCGTCCACACGAGGAAGGCGAAATAACCCCGGCCGTACGTGTAATCGTTGCTCCAGGTGTCGCTTGTACGGTCAAAGCGGAAGACCTGCTGGTGAAAATCGTTGGTGAGCACAAATCCGATAAGCAGGATGGCCACAATCCACAGCGCAGCACGGTAGCGGCGACCCAGGCGGCGTTGCTCCAGGCCCGCAAGGCGCAGGCCACAGAGCTGGTAGAGCAGCGGAATGAGCGTCATGGGCACGTAGTACAGGTACCACAGCACGGTGGCATAGAACGGCGTGAACGACTTGTACTTGAGAATGACCTCGATCATCCACAGGGCACAGATGGTGGCGATGGCAACAAGGCGGCGGCGCAACACATAGTCCAAACAACGCAGATAGACCAACACGCCCCAAGTCGAAAATACAATTGCGGCGACAAGCAGCGGGAGAGGGCTCGAATGGGCGAGCGCATCCACGACCTCTTCGGACACCTCGCTATAGGCGGGCACGGCGTTAGAAAGTTTGGAGTCGAAGGCGAACAGCACCGGCAAGATCGCCAAAAGCATGAGGAACAGCGCGGTGATGGCGCCGGCGATAGCAAAGACGCGGTGACGGTACACCTGATGTGTTATGCCAACAAGGAATCGCGGCATGGCGAAGAGCCTACCGCCCCTGGGATCCGCAACCGGAGCGGTCCGGGCGGCCGCGTGGCCGATATGTCGCTCGCGGGTACTCATAGTCCCTTTAGTGTACCGACAGGCGGGCCCAAAAAGCGGGCCGCATGTCCCAAAATCCGCGGACGGCAAGACGCCCGGCGAGCAATAACTACTCGCCGGGCGCCTTGGTTAGAAGGCTATGAAGTTGAGCGTCTCAGCTTCCTTAGGACAGGTCCTCACCATTAGAAGCAATAACCTTCTTGTACCAGTCGAAGCTCTTCTTTTTGGAACGCTTGAGGGTACCGTTGCCTGCATCGTCGCGGTCCACATAGATAAAGCCGTAGCGCTTGGACATCTCACCCGTGCCGGCAGACACCAGGTCGATCGGGCCCCAGGTGGTGTAGCCCAGCAGGTCAACGCCGTCCTCGGTCACCGCATCGCGCATCGCGGCGATATGCTGGCGCAGGTAGTCGATACGGTAGTCGTCGTTGATGGAGCCATCCTCCTCGACAACATCCTTGGCGCCCAGACCGTTCTCGACCACAAACAGCGGCTTCTGATAACGGTCGTACAGGTCGTTGAGGGTGATGCGGAAGCCCAGCGGATCGATGGCCCAGCCCCACTGGCTCTCCTGCAGGTAGGGGTTCTTGGCGCCGGCGAAGGCGTTACCCTGGGTGCGCTCGACATCGGGGTTATCGGCACCGGCAGAGCAGCGGGTGCTGTAATAGCTAAAGCTGATGAAGTCGACGGTGTTAGCGGCCAGGATCTCGCGGTCCTCGTCCGTCATGCCCACATCGATGCCTAGACGCTCGAGCTTCTTGACGGCATATTCCGGGTAGTAGCCGCGGCTCTGGACGTCGACGAAGAAGTAGTTGTCCTGGTTATCGAGCTGCGCCTGGCGCACATCGCCCGGACGGCAGCTGTAGGGGTAGTAGCTACCCGCGGCGAGCATGCAGCCGATCTTGATCTCGGGGTCGATCTCGTGGGCGATCTTGGTTGCCCAGGCGCTGGCGACGAGCTCGTTGTGGGCGGCCAGGTACTCGACGGCCTCCTTGTTCTCGCCCTCCTCAAAGACCAGACCGGCACCCATAAACGGCAGGTGCAAGATCATATTGATCTCGTTGAAGGTGAGCCAGTACTTCACCAGCCCCTTGTAGCGGGTAAAGATCGTGGTCGCGAGGTTCTTGTAGAAGTCGATGAGCTTACGGTTGCGCCAGCCGCCGTACTCCTTGATGAGGTGAATCGGGCAATCGAAGTGCGTGATGGTCACGAGCGGCTCGATGCCGTGCGCCTGACACTCGCGGAATACGTCCTCGTAGAAGGCCAGGCCAGCCTCGTTGGGCTCGGTCTCGTCGCCGTTGGGGAAGATGCGGGTCCAAGCCAGGCTCATACGAAAGGTCTTAAAGCCCATCTCGGCAAAGAGAGCGATGTCCTCTTTGTAGTGGTGATAGAAATCGATGCCGGTCTGCGCAGGATAGTAATAGCCGTCCTCGAAGTCGAGCATTTTACGCTGGCCGGAGACCACCGCATAGCGCTCGGGGCCGTGCGGAGCCACGTCCACGTTGGCCAGACCGCGGCCGTCCACGTCGTAGGCACCCTCGCACTGATTGGCAGCCGTTGCGCCGCCCCACAGGAAGTCATTACGGAAAGCCATGTATCAATCCTTTCGCACGCTGTTGTCATAGGCTCAGTATCCCTGCAAACAACGCGTCGCTCAACGGCAGTGGCACAGTCCGATACTTCTTTTCGCGTGCAGGCGCCCGGCAGCCACCCCGCCTGACACTTTTTGATACCCGCCTGCCCAAGCCGCCACAAAGGGGACAGGCACCTTTGTGGTGGTTTGGGGCGGTTTGTCTCGATCTGTAACAGGTAGGCCGCCAAAACCGGGCCTGGTGTTACAGATTGAGATTGTTCGGCCAGTCCCTTGCAGTTTGTCTAAATCTGTAACAGGTAGAGACGATTTAGCCCGCTAGATGTTACAGATCGAGACAGAAGATTCTAGTCCCAGGCGATGTCGAGGTTTTTGCCGATGAGACCTACGTAGCCGCCTTCGCTCAGCAACTCATTTGACTGAATAGGAAAAAAAGGAAAAAATAGGAAAAAAAGGAAAGGAGACTTATGACTGAAACCATCTTCTCCCCCTCATTTGGAAATCGCCCGTCCTATTTGGTGGGACGCGGGAGCGTGATTTCGACATTCATCTCCGGCCTTGAGCAGGAGCCGGGCAATCGAGACCGAGCCATGCTCATGCTCGGCCAGCGAGGCAGCGGCAAAACGGTTCTGTTGTGGGAACTTGCCGATCGCGCCCGCAAGCTCGGCTTTGTTGTCGCCACGCCCACCGTAGCCTCCGAGGATATGCTCGAGCGCATTGTTGAGAAGATCCAGGAAGCAGGCGAGCCTTACGCCAACAAGCATCGTCTCCCCAAACTTACAGGTGGCAGTTTGAGCGTCTTCGGTTTCTCGGCAGGCCTCGAGTTCACACGAGACGTGCAGGAGACTAAGAGTTTCCAGTTCAAACTCACGCAGTTGGCACGCAAGTTAACCGAGCAGGGACACGGCATCCTCATCCTCATCGACGAGCTCCAAGCAAATTCACCCGAGATCAGACAGCTCGTCACCGCCTATCAAGAGCTGGTCGGCGAACGGCTCAACGTCGCGCTCGTCATGGCGGGCCTCCCGGGAGCAGTCTCCGCGACACTCAACGACCGCGTACTGACATTTCTCAACCGCGCACGCAAAGTCACGCTCGAACCGCTTTCAGTCGGAGATGTCGATGCCTATTATCAGCGGGCTTTCGAAGAGCTCGATCTTGATATTCCAGGCGATCTTCGGTTGGACGCCGCTCGCGCAACTCAAGGCTCGCCCTACATGCTGCAGCTCATCGGCTACAACATCGCCAATCGCTGCCAGGCCGGAGAACACGTAACGCCAGAGCAAGTCGATGGAGCAATCGAAGCGTCAAAGGCCGATTTCGAAAACGATGTTTGCGAGACGACGCTCGCCGCGCTATCGGACCAAGACGTCGCGTTTCTCGACGCAATGACTGATGACAAAGACGGCGTGTCGCGCATCTCCAATGTGGCCGAGCGCATGTCAGTCACACCCGACTATGCGCAAAAGTATCGCCGACGCCTCATCGACGCCGGCGTTATCGAACAGGCACGCCGCGGTTACGTGCGTTTCGCTGTCCCATATATGGCTGACTATCTGCGCAGCCAGCTCTAGACAGCCACCACAATGGGGACAGGCACCTTTGTGGTGGCTGGGGGGGCGGTATGTCTCGATCTGTAACAGGTAGAGACGATTTAGCCCGCTAGATGTTACAGATCGAGACAGAAGATTCTAGTCCCAGGCGATGTCGAGGTTTTTGCCGATGAGACCTACGTAGCCGCCTTCGGCTGCCTTGGGGCTGTCAGCATGGCAGAGAACCCACTTGTCGGCCTTCCAGTAGCAGTAGCTGTCGCCGGCAGCAGGCATATCGGCCGCAGCCTCGGGACGCGGACCGTTGGTGCCGGCGGGCAGCGCCACCATCACCTGGAAGCCACCGTCGTCGACCATGCACGGCGTGTAGTGGAGCGTGGTGTTGAAAACCTCGACAACCTTGCCCGCCGGCACGCGAAACGCCTTGACGCACGCGGTGTCGAGCTTGCCGCCCTCGATCTCCCAGCGATGCGCCACGAGTAGGATAAAGTCACGCGCCCCCAGGTTGAACTCGCTCGCGCGGTGATACTCCAGGCAGTTGAGACGCGTGTTGTGGCCATTGCACCAGCCGAGCTGGAAGGGGCGGCCGCCAAACATGAGAAAGCCAAGCTTGTCGGCATCCATGACACCCTCGAGCTCCGGCGCGCTCGCTACGTACTTACTGCCCTCGGGGATGGGCGTAGCGGAGAGTGCCTCGACGAGTGGGGCGGTCAGGCCGGACGGGACGTCGTCCCACACGCGGCCATAGGACTTGAACTCGGAATCCTTAACAGAATAGATATGCATGTTCGCTCCTGTTCGTAAATGTGACTATACGAACATTCTAGAACAAACATGAGCGATTTTGAACGCTCGTCCAGACCACTCAACAAAAAGGCGCCCCCGCATAAGCGAAGGCGCCCAATGTGCGCGTTTTGGGCGATAAGCCCTTACGCCTGCTGATAGTGCAGGTGCTTCTCGTCGATATCGGCCAGGTCGCGGTCGAGGTAGCGGCGCGCGAGCCAGTTTGCCATGGGAAGGTTCTGGTCCAGGTAGTTGCCGCACTCCTCGGGAGCGGCTCCGGGGACATCGCCCTCAAAGTCGGCGACAAACTCAAACAACTCACGCACGAGCGGCAGAATCTCCTCGCTCGTCACCTCGCCAAACACGACCAGGTAAAAGCCCGTGCGGCAGCCCATGGGGCCAAAGTAGACAATGCGGCTCGACCACTCGGCATGGTTGCGAAGGAATGTCGCGCCTAGATGCTCGATGGTGTGGCACTCTGCCGTGTTCATGACCGGCTCCTTGTTGGGCGTGGTCAGGCGCAGGTCAAAGGTGGTAACGACAGCGGCGGTCGCCGGATCGCGGTCGATGCGGCTCACATACACGCCGGGCTCAAGCAGCAAATGGTCAACGGAAAAGCTCGCGATGCGCTCCATGGCAGATCCTCTCGATAGTCAATTTGGGACGGGGCTCTTTTAGCTGGTTCGAATGGTCGCACCAATCATACCAGTCAAAAAAGCCCCGTCCCAAATGAGCTGCCCGGGACGGGGATCAATGAGTTTTTACTCCCGTACCAAAAAAATCATGCTAGGCAGTGTATGCAATTGTTGATTTGACAGCGTGGCGCCAGCCGGCGATCTTTTTGGCGCGTTCGTCAGCGGGCATCGACGGTTCCACGATGCCGCGGGCGCCGTAGACATCGACGACATCGCGCGTGTACATGCCCAGCGCGATGCCGCAGGCCCAGGCCGCACCCAGGCCGCTCATCTCGTCGTTGCTCGCGATGCGGATGGGCGAGCCAACCAAGTCGCTCTCAAACTGCATCAGGTACGCGTCGCGCGTGGGACCGCCGTCAACACGAAGCTCGGCCAACGTTGCACCCGAATCCTCGACCATCGCATCGATCACGTCAAAGATCTGATAGGCGATCGACTCGTCGGCGGCCTTCACGAACTCCGCGCGGCCCGTGGTGCGCGTCATGCCAAAGACGCAGCCCTCGGCGTCACTCGCCCAGTGCGGCGCGCCCAAACCGGTAAACGCCGGCACAAAGTAGACGCGGCTCGCCGGATTGGCGGCGTAGCACAGGTCGGTAACCTCCTCGGGGTTATTGATGAGCTCCAGATCGTCGCGCAGCCACGTCTTGACGGCGCCGGCGTAGCTCACGTTGCCCTCGAGCACGTACTCGGCCACGCCTTCCATACGCCATGCGAGCGAGCTTGAAAGCCCGTGCGAGCTGGCAACGAACTCGTCGCCGACGTTCATCATGACCGAGCTGCCGGTGCCATAGGTCGCCTTGGCCATACCGCGGCTGTGGCAGCCCTGCGCAAACAAGGCCGCGTGGCTGTCGCCCAGCACGCCGTGAATGGGCACGGGTGCCGGCAAAAAGCCGCCCAGGTCCGTCATGCCGAACAGGCCATCGGAATCAGTCACCTGCGGCAGGCAGGCCACATCGACGCCAAAGGCCTCGCACACCGGCTCGCTCCAGCAGCCACGGCGCAGGTCAAAGAGCTGCGTGCGGCTGGCGTTGGACCAGTCGCAGCGAAACTCCGCGCCGCCCGTGAGCGTCCAGACCACCCAGGCATCGATGGTGCCCAGGCACAGCTCGCCTGCCGCCGCAGCCTCGACAGCAGCGGGAACGTTCGCGAGAATCCAGGCCATCTTGCCAGCCGGGTAGTAGGGCGAGAGCACCAGGCCCGTCGTGTCGCGCACCAGCTCGGCCACACCCTCGCGCGCGTCCAGTTTGTCGCACAGCTCGCGGGCGCGGGCGCACTGCCACACTACGGCATCGCACAGCGACTCGCCCGTCGCGCGGTTCCAGGCAACGGTGGTCTCGCGCTGGTTGGAGATGCCAATGCCGGCAACGTCGGCAGGGTCGACCCCGGTCTCCTCCACCACGGCACGCGCCACGGCCAACACATTGGCGGCAATCTCGGCCGGATCATGGCTCACCCAGCCGGCCTCGTTGACGATCTGGCGATGCGAGCGATCGGCACGATGAATCAAATGGCCGCCCTCGTCCACCAGCAGTGCCTTGGTGCCCTGCGTGGATTGATCGATTCCGATGATGTATTTGCTCATGTACTCTCCCATTCCTTCCGCCAAATCAAAGACGACTGGTGGACAAGGAGCGAGCGGCCGTCAAGTGCCGCAGATTGCCGTGAAAGAGGAGCGCCGCGTACTTTGCGTACGCAAGCGACGGTTTGAACGGCAAGGTGCGGTGCTTGGCGGCCGCGCAGCGTCTGTATCTACTAGTTGCCGAGGAACTCGGCGACGGTCTGCGCAATTCCGGCACCCGTCAGGCCGTAGTGTGCAAAGACCTCGGGGCTCGTGCCGGTGATGACCGGTGCGTCGGGCAGGGAGAGGCACTTGACCGGACGCGGGCAATGCTCGCCCACCACCCGCGCGACCATAGAACCCAGACCGCCGAAGGGGCTGTGCTCCTCGACCGTCACGACGGCGCGCGTGGCGCCGGCAGCCTCAATCACGGCCTCGGCGTCAAGCGGCTTGACGCAATACATGTCGAGCACCGTTGCCGAGATGCCCTGCTCGGCCAGCAGGTCGGCAGCGTCCACGGCATGGCGGACCATCTCGCCGGTGGCGATGAGCGTCACATCGGTGCCGCGACGCACCCAGGTGGCGCGATCCATCTGGAACGGGCACTCGTCCTCGGTGTACACGTCCTCGACCGGGTTGCGGCCCACGCGAATGTAGGCCGGCTTGTTGTCGGCGACCAGGGCCCGCACGAGCTCGGCGGTCTGGAAGCGGTCGCTCGGCAGATACACGCGCATGTTGGGAATCGCACTCATAGCGGCGATATCCTGCGCGGAGTGGTGACTCATACCCAGGGCGCCGTAGGACACGCCGCCCGAGATGCCGATGAGCTTGACGTTGGTGTTGGAGTACGAGACATCAACCTTGCACTGCTCATACGAGCGCGTGGTCACAAAGGACGCCGGCGAGGCGGCCCAGGCCTTCTTTCCGCACGAAGCCATGCCGGCGGCGATGCTCACCAGGTCCTGCTCGGCAATGCCGACCTCGACGGACTGTTGGGGATACTGATCAAAGAATGGCGTGAGCGATGCGGAGCCGCGGGAATCGGAGCATAGGACGACGATGTCCTTATCGGTCTTCGCGGCCTCGAGCAGCGTGTCGCAGATAACCTTGCGATTGGCGATCTTGTTAGCCATTGACGGCCTCCTTATGGGCAGCGAAATCGGCGATGATCTGAGCATATTCCTCATCATTGGGCAGGTGATGGTGCCAGGCGGCCTTGTCCTCCATGACGGGCGAGCCATAGCCCTTCACCGTGTTGAGGATGATGACCGTGGGCTTGCCGCAGGTCTCGGCCGCAAGCGTCAGCGCGGCGTCGATGGCCCGGACGTCGTTGCCCGGAATGGAGAGCACGTTCCAACCGAAGGCGGCCCAGCGCTCCTCCTGCGAGTCCTGCTTCATAACATCCTCGGTGCTGCCGCTGATCTGCAGGCGGTTGCGGTCCACGAGTGCGCACAGGTTATCGAGCTGGTAGTTGCCGCCGCTCATGGCGCCTTCCCAGACCGATCCCTCGGCAAGTTCCCCGTCGCCCATGATGGTGTAGACGCGGTAGTCGCGGCCGTCCATCTTACCGGCGAGCGCCATGCCCACGGCCACGGGCAGGCCGTGACCCAGCGAGCCCGAGTTCATCTCGATGCCCTTGAGCTTGTTGTTGGGGTGGCCGATGTAGGGGCTGCCGAACTTGGAGAAGCGGGCCTTGACGTCATCGAGGTCAAGATAGCCCTCGTGGCAGAGCACCGCGTAGTAGGCTTCCATGGCGTGGCCCTTGGAGAGCACGAAGCGGTCGCGGTTGGGATCGTCGACGGTCTCGGGCGAAATGTTGAGGTGGTTGGCGTAGAGGGTCATGAGGGCGTCGATCACCGACATGTCACCGCCGATGTGGCCGCCAGCGCCAGCCATGATGATATCGACGCAATCGCGGCGAAGGTCCCAACGCAGGGACTCAAGCTCTTCGATAGTTGCCATTTCTACTCTCCTCGCAGGTAGGCTTTAACGTCTTCTTCGATGGGGTCGTACAGGTCGGGAGCAATGCCGATGTACTTGCACGCCTCGTAGAGCACCGGCACCACGTTGGCGTGAATAGCGACGCAGTGGTGGATGTAGGGACCCTCGACGATTTTGGCCTCGAGGCGCTTGAGGTTGTCGACCTCGACCCACAGATAGGTGCCCATGCCGGCCGGGCCGTCGATGCCGCGGGCGTTACCCAGCAGCAGCGAGTACTCGCCGTTGTCGCCGTCAAAGCGGGCAAGGGTGAGGTCGCCGTGCTTGGCCTCGGCCGTCAGCGCGCCGGGGTGATCGAAAGCCAGCGGATAGGTGAGCTTGGGCTTGACGGCCGCGCAGCTGCAGGGCCAGGGGCCGCAGTGCTGCAGCAGCTCGCCGTTCTCGTTATCGGGATGGCGCACGGTCCAGTCGGCGAACATGCCGCGGTGACGGCCCAGGTCGGCGGCCTCGACCATCAGCGCGGTGATGGCGCCGTGGATATCGGTCTCGCATACGATAGGAATGCCCATCTCGTTGAGGATGGCGTTGGCGGCGCAGGGCATAATGCCCAGCTCGTCCTGCAGAGCGTTCCAGCACTGAATGGCGCCGGCGTTGCAACCGTACTTCTCGACCAGGCGCTTCATGGCGATGGCAAGACCGGCGACCGCGGGAACCTTATCCTCGGGGATGCAGATCTCAAAGCTGTCGTTGATGTGGGCAAGCATGGTAGCCATGGCCTGCTCGTCGGCCTGGGCGTCGCGCACGGCCCGGACAAGCTCGGTCATGGGAATGGGCGAAAGCTGGATGTTGAACTTCTCGAGCAGCTCGCCCTCGTTGCACATGGTCGACCAGAAGTCGAACGGACGGGTGGCCATCTGCAGGATGCGGGTGTGCTTGAAGGTCTTGACCACGTTGCACACGGCCAAGAAGTCCCAAACACCGCGCTCGAACTCGGGATCGGTCAGGCGGCAGTTGGTCATGTAGGTGAAGGGAACCTGGAAGCGGCGCAATACTTTGCCGGTGGCGAACAGGCCGCACTGGCTATCGCGCAGGCGGGTGCCGTCAGGCTCGGGGCGCTCGTCGCGCGGGCCCCACAGCAGCACGGGTAGGCCGAGCTCGCGGGCAAGGCGAGCGCAAACGTACTCGGTGCCAAAGTTGGCGTGGCACAGCATAATGCCATCGACGCCCTCGGCGCGGAACTTCTTGACGATAGGCTCAATGTGGCTGTCGTCGAACAGCAGGCCCTCGTCATTGATGTCGTCGATATCCACGATGTCGACGCCGATCTCGCGCAGGCGATCAGCCGTCAGGCCGCGATACTTAATTGCGTCCGGCGCGCTAAAGATACTGCGGCGCGTGGGCACAAAACCGAGCTTGATCTTGTCCATGTACGTCCTCCCCTAATCACATGTTCAGTAAACAGACGCATGTTTCGTTTTGTTCTGTTTACTAAATGTTTTACTCCAGTGTTTAGAAGTTTAACGCGAAATACCCGTGGGCGGTAGAGAAATCAGCCTAAACGGTATGTAAACAAACTGAACATACAAGGGCAACAAAAAGAGGGCCCCGAAGGACCCCTTATGGATGACGTTATTTTTCTGCCTTAGCGAGCTTTGCCGCCCTGCGGCCCGGCGTTGCCTTTGCCTAGATCTCACGCACGCTCTGACGCTCGACAAAATAGGTCGATACGGCTGTCTTGCAGGTATAGCTCTTGGGATTGCGGATGTTGCCCACCAGGCGGCGCACCGCGATCTCGCCCACCTCGTGCTTGGGAACGTGCACCGTGGTGAGCGGCGGGTTGGAGAAGGCACCCAGAGATAGGTCGTCAAAGCCGATGATCGAGACATCCTCGGGCACGCGAATACCGTGCTCGTTGAGCGCGCGCATGGCGCCTACGGCGAGCACGTCGTTTTCGGCAAAGAAAGCCGTCGGCAGGTCGTCGCGCGAGACGCTGTCGAGCCATGCGCCCATGTCGCGATAAGCACCTTCGAGCGTGGTGCCCAGCGTAACGCGCCATGTCGGGTTGGCCTCAAGGTCTGCGTCCTCAAGCGCTTGGCGATAGCCGCGCTCGCGATCCTTAAAGTTGCGGATGCGAAGGTCGCCTGCCAGATAGCCGATCTGCCTGTGACCTTTCTCGATGAGGTGATCCACGGCGCGCAGCACCGAGTCGGTGTTGGCAATGACCACGGCATCGAAGTACTGACGATCGCTCCAGCCATCGAGCACGATCAGGTGGGCGGCAGCGTTGGCAAACAGGGCGTAGTCTTCCTCGCCCAGCTCAGTACCCATCAGCACGATAGCGGCGGACGGATCGGCGATCAGGCCCTCGACCTGCGGACGCACGGCGTCCAAGTCGCTAAAGTCGAGCGAGACAAAGCTCGTGCTCATGCCGTGACGACGCGCCTGGCGCTCCACGCCCTCGATGACCGCGGGATGGAAGGTGCTCTCGTCCAGAATGGCGCCCGTCTTGCGCGCGAGCACAAACTGAATGCTCTCGAGCTGCGTCGACTGCTGATAGCCAAGCGATTGCGCGCACTCCAGGATGACCTTGGCGGTCTCTTCACTCACGCTGCGCTTGCGGTTGAGCGCGTTGGACACGGTCGCAGGCGAAAAACCGGTGATGCGGCTGATCTCGCGAACACTTGCTTTGGCCATTGTTCCCCCTAGCAACGGCCGTGGCGGAGCATCGCAACTTGATGACTCGACAACTAAACGACCGCAAATTCAATCTAAACAGAGTAGTAAATGTTTATGAGCTAGTTTAGCCTGTTGTCAAGCGAAGTGGCACGACTATTCCCCCAACGGGCGCATTTACTCGGTAGCTAAAAAAGCCCCGTCCCAAATTGACTACATGGGGCGGGGCACGGAAATCATCTAGCCAAGAACACGGGCCATGCGCGTCTTGAACTCGGACAGGAAGCGCGGGGCATCCACGGTCAGTGCCACAAGTGCGCTCTTGTCGGGGTCGGACAGGCGGTGCTCGTCGCAGATAGTGCGGCCGCGATACTCGCCGAGCAGGTCGACGCGCAAGTTGCAACCAAGTGCGCCCACGAGCGTGGGATCGATTGCCACGGCAACGGCAAGCGGATCGTGCAGCGCGCAGCCGCCCAAGTAAGGGGCGTTCATCTCGTACGAGCCAATGTAGTGCTCGACCATGCTCGCAAACGCACAGCCCGCCATGGTGCCCGAGCCCGTCCATCCGGCAATGTCGCGACGCGTGAGCACCACGCGATGCGTCACATCCAGGCCCACCATAGTGAGCTTGCGGCCCGAACGCAGCACGGCATCGGCCGCTTCGGGATCGCTTGCCATGTTGGCCTCGGCACCCGCGCTCACATTGCCGGGCACGGTCAGGGCGCCGCCCATCACCACCACGCGGCCAATAGACATCACCGCCGCCGCATCGCGCTCCAGGGCAAGCGCCAGGTTGGAGAGCGGGCCGGTCGCTACGTAGACCAGATCGGGACCATAGGTGCGCGCGGCATCAATCAGATAATCGACTGCAGCGTTGCCATCGGCCGACGTCGCCCCCACCGGCTCGTAGGGCGACGCGGGCACACTCGCGCCGCCGATGCCATTCTTGCCGTGAATGAGTACGGTGGACGCCGGCGGCGTATAGGGCTCAGTCGCCTGCAGAGGACGGTCGGCACCCAGGTACACCGGCACCTCGGGACGGCCCAACAGGTCAAGCACCGCCAGGCAGTTGCGCGCCGACTGGTCGACGCGCACGTTGCCAAAACACGTGGTAATGCCCACGAGCTCAACCTCGGGGCTCGCGATGGCATAGGCAAGCGCCATCGCATCGTCCACACCCATATCCAGATCAAGGATCAGCTTCTTGGTTGCCATTGTTCTACTCCGCTTCTCCGTCTTGTACTAAATCGTCTAAATCAAACACGCGCTCAACTTCGGCACGCGTGGGAATCGACTGCTGCGCGCCCAGGCGCGACACCGTCACCGCCGAGGCGCGAGCACCCGCGGCCATGCACTCAAAGAGCGGCAGGCCCTCCAGACGAGCCGCGGCAAGCGCACCGATAAACGTATCGCCCGCGGCCGTCGTATCGACCACCGCGCTCGAAAGCGCCGGCATGCGCAGCAGCTCGCCGTCGTCGCCGAGCGTAACCGATCCGGCGCCGCCCAGCGTGATGACCGCAGCTCCGGCACCTTTGGCGAGCAGGGCATTGAGCGCCGCGACGCAGCTCGGATCGTCTGCAGGCAAGATGCCCGTCAGTACCTGGCACTCAGTCTCGTTGGGACAAACCAGGTCGACTGCAGGCCAGACCTCCGCAGGCACTTCGCAGGCTGGCGCTGGATTAAAGACCGTATAAAACCCCAGCTCGTGAGCGCAAGCAAGCGCCTCGGCCGTCGCTGCAAGGTCACATTCGCCCTGGGCGATAAAGACGCTTCCGGCAGCCGGGGCAATCTCGCTGGCGTTGCCATCGAGCTCATCGGTCACCAGACGCCTCAGCGCGCGGGCAACGTCCTCGCCCGCAAGTGCATGGTTGGCGCCCGGCGATAGCACGATGCGGTTATCGCCCTCACAGCGAATGATGGTCGCCGTTCCCGTCTCCACGTCGTCGCGACGCGCCACAAAGTCACAGTCCACGCCAGCATCTTGGAGCCCCGCCACGAGCGACGAGCCAAACGCGTCGCGGCCGACCGCGCCGATCATGCGCGTGCGCGCGCCCATGCGCGCAGCTGCTACGGCCTGGTTGGCGCCTTTGCCGCCGGCGTTGGTGATAAACCCGCTGCCGCCGACGGTCTCGCCCGCACGCGGCATGCGCTCGCACGCCACCGAAAGGTCCATGTTCATGCTGCCAAACACCGCAACGATGCCGCAATCTGCCATGGAAACCTCCTCGTCCGCGGGCTCTGCACCCGCTGTCGGCCGTCAATCGTGCGCTCTCGCACCTCTATAACTTTAGTTCACTTTGATGTGGACGCGCGCTTGAGCTTACGCCAGCAGCAAGCATTCACAGGAGTAGGCGGCTACAATGAAAGCGTGCTGATTATTCTCGTCATTGGATGATGTTTTATGGAACAATTCCCGCGATCGAGCTCGCGCAGCTCACGCCATGCGAGCGATCAACAAGCGCCGCACGAACGTTCGCGCACTAACCGCCAAACCACCGAGCCGCGCCGCGCTGCAGGCTCCCATCGCTCGCCCGCCAACAAGGGCGCCCGCACCGACAGCGCCGCAAAAGAACAGGCGCCCACGCGTCCCAAATCTCGCTACATCCCCGCCCTCGACGGCCTTCGCACGCTCGCCGTTGTCGCGGTGGTGCTCTATCACCTCAACCTCACGTGGGCTCAGGGCGGCCTGCTCGGCGTCACGATCTTCTTTGTGCTCTCGGGATACTTGATCACGCGCCTGCTCCTCAACGAAATCGCAAAGACCGGTCGTATCGATCTCAAGAGCTTCTGGATCCGCCGCATCCGTCGCCTGTTCCCCGCCGTGGTAACCGTCGTGGTGGTGACCTGCGCACTGTGCACTGTCTTTAACCATGTGATGCTCACCAAGATGCGCCCCGACATCCTGCCGTCGCTGCTGTTCTTTAATAACTGGTGGCAGATCATGCAGGACGTTTCGTACTTTAACGCCCTGGGCGACCCCTCGCCGCTCACGCACTTTTGGTCGCTTGCCATCGAGGAACAGTTCTATCTTATTTGGCCGCCGCTGCTGCTCGCCATGGTGTCGGTGCACATGAGCAAGCCCAACACGCGCCGCGTGGTCCTGGGCCTCGCCGCCGTCTCCGCCGTCGCCATGATGGTGCTTTACAACCCCGCCACCGACCCCAGCCGCGTGTACTACGGCACCGACACCCGCGTGTTCTCGTTGCTGCTGGGCGCCTGGATGGCCTTTATCCCCGACCGCGACCTGGCGCCTGCGCGCCTTGTCCGCCATCTGGGGCTCGACCGACTGGCCGGCGCCGGCAAGCACGACAAGTCAAAGAGCGACACCGCCGAGGCCGCCACGACAAAGCCAAGTGAGCTCGCACGCTTTTGGTCCTCCCCCGCATCCATCGATTTGATGGGCGTCGTTGGCCTGGTCGGACTCGCCGCCATGGTCGCGCTCACCAACGGCTATACCGCGTTTCAGTATCGCGGCGGCACGCTGCTGTGCTCCATCCTCACACTGATGGTTATCGCGGCATGCGTGCAGCCCCAGGGCATGGTCGCACGGGCCTTGGCCGCCGAGCCGCTCGTATGGATCGGCAAGCGCTCCTACAGCATCTACCTGTGGCATTATCCGCTGCTGCTGCTTATGAACCCGGTCGCCAACATTAACGACACGCCCTGGTGGCAGTACATTTTGCAGGTGTTGTTGGTGGTCGCCGTGGCCGAGTGCTCCTATCGCTTTATCGAAACGCCGTTTAGGAAGGGCGCTTTTGGGCGCACCGTTGCCGAGCTCCGCGACGGCACCACCACGCCCGCCGGCTGGATGCGCGCACATGTCCCCACCTGCGCCGTTTGCGCCGTCGTGCTTGTTGTGGCGCTGGGCGGCCTGGTCTTTGTGCCCGACACATCCGCGCTGAGCGGCGAGGGCGCCGAAATCCTAAACAAGGAGGCCAAAAATGCAAAGCCTCAAGATCAGCAGGCGGCCGATGACACCGACAAAGACGACGACGGCTTCCCCGACGGAGCCTACGACCTGCTAATGATTGGCGACTCCGTGTCCCTGCGCGCCGTCGATGCCTTTGACGGCGTGTTCCCGCACAGCCACATCGATGCCGAAAAGGGCCGCCAGTTTGATGCGGGCCGCGCGACATTTGAGGGCTATATCCAGCAGAACCTTGCCGGCAAGATCGTGGTCTTTGCCCTGGGCACCAACGGTTTGGTAACGGACGCCCAGGTCGACGCGATCATGGCCGACGCCGGTGATCAGCGTATTGTCGTGTTTGTAAACACGCGTAGCCCGCAGCCGTGGGTTGGGTCCACGAACCAGGCCATCGCCAACGCCGCTACGCGCTACAAGAATGTACGCGTTATCGACTGGTACGGGCACAGCGCCAACCGCAACGACCTGTTCGATGGCGACGGCACGCACCTGTCGACTACCGGCGTGACCGAGTACCTTAAGCTCATCCACGATGCCGTCAAGAAGGACCTACCCGTGCACCCCGAGGACCACGTTAACGATCCGCAGCCGGCGGCTGTCAAATCCGCTGCCGAGGCACTCGTCAACGCCCTCGCCTACAAACCGCACAAGCTAGGCACCGACAAGTAACGCACAGCCAAATCTGCTTACAATCCGGCACTTGGGACCACTTCCGCGACTTACAAAGCCGCCTCTGGGCTGTTAATTCACCCCAGAGGCGGCTTTATAGCTGCACATCGGTATATAACTAGCACCCTATAGCAGACAAAAACAGGCCGCAGCCCATGGCGGCGGCCTGTTTAGAGTCCAAGAGAGGTGCTACGCGCTGTAACCCATCGCTTGCAGAACAAACATGACGACCGTCAGCACCGTAATAACGCCGATAGTCGCCCAAGTGAGCACATTCCACACACGGCCGTTGCGGTTGGCGCCCATAATGTGTCGATCGGCGGCAATAACCACCTGGAACACCAGAACCACGGGCAGCAACACGCCGTTGATGACCTGCGAGGTCATCATAATCTGGAACAGGTCGACGCCGGGCATGAGCACCAGCACGGCAGAAATGCCAATGATTGCCGTAATGACGCCGCGATAGACCGGGGCCTCGTCCCAGCTGCGATCGGCACCGCGTTCCCAGCCAAACGCCTCGCAGATAGCGCTGGACGTAACGCCCGGCAGCACACAGGCGGCCAAGAAGCTCGCCGCGACCAGGCCCGAGGCAAACAGCACCGTGGACCACTGGCCCGCAATGGGCTCCAGCGCGCGGGCAGCGTCTGCAGCGTCGCTAATCTGAATGCCCGCGGGGAACAATACCGTACCGGTCGTGATGATAATAAAACCGGCAATGACATCGGCGGCAATCGAGCCGCTCACGGTATCGATGCGCTGCAACACGATATCGTCCTCGCCCGCATTCTTATCGACCACGTTGTTCTGTGCCAGGAAAATCATCCAGGGCGCGATGGTGGTACCGATTGTCGCGACCACAAGCGACACGTAGCTGGGGTCATTTTGAATGTTGGGTACAACCAGATCGACCGCCACCTCGCCCCAACTGGGACCAGCCATAATTGCAGCGACAATGTAGGTCACAAACACGCAGCTCACCAGCAACAGAATCTTCTCGATGCGCTGGAAGCTACCCGACATGGTAAGCATCCAAACCATCAGCGCCACCAGCGGCACCGAGATGCTCGCCGGCACGCCAAAGAGGGCAAGGCCGCTCGCGATACCCGCAAACTCCGAAATGGTCACGGCTGTGTTGGCAATCAGCAGCGCCGCCATGGCCAGCACGCTCTTGCGCACGCCAAAGCGCTCGCGAATGAGCGAGGCCAGGCCCTTGCCCGTCACGCAGCCGCAACGCGCCGCGGTCTCCTGCGTCACGATGAGCAGCACGGTCATGACGGGAAGCATCCAGAGCATCTTGTAACCATAGCTGGCACCGGCGCTGGAATACGTGGCGATGCCGCCGGCGTCATTGCCCGAAAGCGCCGCCAGAAGGCCAGGGCCCATGGCACCAAAGATGGCCGCGATGGTCAGCTTTTGCTTGGTGCCCTGCTTTTGCTTGCTATTTTGCACGCGACCACCTAACCCATGACCGACATGGTGAGCAGCACCGCAGCGGCACAGTACGCCACGCACGAGATCATGACGGCAATGACGTTCATGGCGGTACCCGACGTATTGAGGTCGTGCTCGTCACGCCAGAACAGCACCATCAGGTAAATCACAGCGCTCATGTTACCAATCAGGCAGACGATGGCCGCGATGTTAAAGCAGCCGGTAAAGAGCTGCTCCTCAAGCATGGGCGCGTCGGGGAACGCCGTGGTGCGCACCAGCTGAGCGCACAGGTAGGTCACGAGCGACAGGATCAGGCCCATGCCCGTGCTCTGGAAGAAGAATCCCAGATACGGCTTGGGTTCATCGTCATGGCCGTCGTACTCCAGGAAGTAGTTCTTGACGAACGACACCATACGCGAGGCAGCCAGCAGCACGAGCGGCATGGCGCACATGGGGAACACCACCAGATGCGCGGAGCCCAGCGCCGTCCCCAGCACTGCCGCCATGATGCACGAGGCAATGCCCCACACGACAACCCAGTACTGGCGATGCACAAACCAGCTGAGCACATTCGTCGAGTCGTCGGACGCGCTATCGCCCGAGCCGACGCCTGCGATCTGCAGGTCCTCCTGGTGCTCCTCGGCGATAACGTCCATGGCGTCGTCGAAGGTCACAATGCCCAAGATGTGGCGGTTCTCATCGCAAACGGGGATGGCGACCAGATCGTACTTGGTCATCTCGTCCGTTACGTCTTCCTGGTCCTCGTCGGGCGACACATAAACCAGGTCGCGGTAGGCCAGCTGGCCCAGCGTGGCGTCGCGGTCGGCCACGATCAGCGTGCGCAGCGAGAGCACGCCGGTCAGCATACCGCTCGGATCCTCGGTATAGACGTAGTAGACGCTTTCGAAATCCTCGTCGAGCTTGCGGATCGCCTCGATGGCGTCACCGACCGTCGCCGTGGCAGGCAGGGAGACAAACTCCGAGGTCATAATGCGGCCGGCAGTGTTTTCCTCATAGCCCAGCAGGTTACGAATCGCCTTCTCCTCCTGAACGCCCATCAGGCGCAGAAGCTTCTCGGCCTTCTCGTAATCGAGCTCATCGATCAGGTCGGCGGCGTCGTCCGGGTCCATCATGGCCAGCATCGACGACGCATCCGTGTCGGACAGGCCCTCGAGCATCTCGGTCATGAGCTCGTCGTCATCGAACTCCGAGATGGCCTCGGCGGCCTGGGCGGTGTCGAGCTGCGCGAACACCTGCGCGCGCAGGCGAGGATCGAGCTGCTCGATAATGTCGGCAATGTCGGCAGGATGCAGCTCGCCGAGCGTCTTATGCGACACCGACAGCTGGATGTTCTTAGTCGAGCGATCGAGCAGGTCCATGTAGGACCAGGCGATGATGTCCTCGCCGAGAGGTTTGCCCAGGTGCTTCATAAAGCCCTCGACGACATGTTCAAGAGCGGGGCTGATTGCGCGCAGCAGACCGCGGGCACCGACTTCGGCACCCAGCAGGCGCAGCTGATTTTCGCCTGACATGGAAAACTTGATGTCGTTTACGCGCACGACCTTCATGCCCTGCGTGTCGACGATTTGTTTGTTGAGCACGTCGCGCGCGAGCAAAAGTTCGGTCGGCTGCAGGTACGAAAAACGGATCTCGGTGGCCGACGTCTTAAGGTATACGCCCGTCTCGTCGATACGGTCGACCCATTTTCGCCAGCTGATCATAAACGGCGTCTTGCCGGGACCGCGGAACGCGAGCGACGTCACGTGCGGAAAAACTTCGCCGGTAGCAATGCCAAAATCGTTCACAACGCCGAGCTTTTCGCCATCGACGTCCAAGACCGGCAGCTTGAGCATCTCACTCAGATAATTCACTGGTGCTCCCCATCATTATTCCTTCGGACCGTGGCCATGCCGGCACGCCATCCGTGGACTTTTAGATATGTATACGCATGCGCGGGCGGCACACCGCTCGGCGCTCACACCCCGTGCATGCGCAAGAAGCACCTGCAAGGGGTCATCGACTGTATGGTCGAGGTTTGGATTTCACCTGCAACCTTTCTCTTGACCCTTGTTATCCGCAGTAACTATAGCATCAGCATCGCGCCGTGACGCCAAATTTATGCTCCAAACATCGCAGGCATACCAAACGCTGACGCATCCGTGACATAGTCGTTTAAGAACGTCCCCCATGACTAGTCTGCGGTGTCGTTATCTTCGGCGAGCTGGGGAAACACGGCGTTCTTGGGCATGGAAGTCTTCGTTAGCGAGGTGAGTTTTTTGCTCAGCGACGTATCCGTCTTAACCAGATCGCTCAGCGTCACGATCTTGTAGCCCTTGGCGACAAGGCCATCGATGATCTGCGGCAGCGCTTCGAGCGTCTGTTCGGAGCACTCGTCGCTATCGGTGAACAAAACAATGTTGCCCGGAGTCACCGATTCGAGCACTGTCGAAACCTGTTCGTCGGCGCCGTTGAGCAGCCAGTCGCCCGAATCGACATTCCACGAGACCACGGCAGACACCAGGTCCATCGCATCGATCCAGTTTTGCTCGTCAAACGCGGCGTAGGGAGCACGCAGCAACATCGTCTCGACGCCGGTCGCCGACTTAATCGCCTCGGTGCCCTTCGTGATCTGCTTGCGCACCGCCTCATGATCCTCGCCCTTGAGCGAATCATCGCTGTAGCTGTTGGAGCCGATCTCGCATCCGGCATCGACAATCGCTTTGGCAGTAGCGGGCGAGGCTTCGGCAGCATCGCCCGAAAGGAAGAACGTCGCCGTGACGCCCTTTTCCTTGAGCACCTGCAAGACCTGCTTGGTCGCGCCGCTCGGACCCTCGTCAAATGTCAGGGCCACGTACTTTTCGTTGCCCTTGGGCGCTACGCTCGCGCACTCGACTACGCAGTCGGTGGCGGGCACGACCTCGCCGCGGTCCTGCGTCTTGCCCGACTGCTCGCCGACCCATACCTCGGAGCGGCCCTGAACGCCCCAGGTTTTAACGTATTCGATAGCGCCCGTGCCCTCGACCTTCAACTTGGGCTCAATGGTCGTGACCTGGACCTCGTGCTTCTCGTACGTGTCGCGGCCGTCTTTGACCGTCACTTTCTCGCCGCCCGTTAGCTCGCGGCTATTCCACTTGCCCTGCTTCACCCGTTTGCCGTCCACCTTCACCGACAGCTTTTCGCCGCCACGGCGGGTAAGCACGCTATCGTCGACAGCCAACAAGTCGCCGGCATCGTAGGTGTCGGTCAGGCCTTGATCATCGATAAGGTTCTGCAACGTGGAGCCCACGCGCACCGAAGCCTGCTCCCCATTGAGCACAATGTCCACGCTGCGATTGACATAGCCCACGACGGCAGCGATAAACAGCACGAGCGCACAGCCGACAGCGATGAGCGCATAGGGCAGGCGGGACGGTCGGCGCGGTGAGCGCCCGTTGCCGATGCGCGCGCTGCGATCGCTAAACCCACGGCTATGGTTGAGGTACATCGCGCCGGGTTTACGGCGACGTCGACGCTGGCCGCTGGGCAGCTGCCCCAGGTCGCGTCGCGCCGTCGGACGCGCACCCGAGCGCCCGTTTAAGCTAGATCCGTTTTGGCGCATGTGCCCTCCCCCATAAACGCAGCAAGCCGGAGCAACAGGTCTCCGGCTTGCCTCCCATCATTTGGTACGTCGCTATTTGCTAGCTTTTGACGAGCCCCCGCTCGCCTTTTGATATTCGTCCTTAAAGGCCTTGAACATACCGCGCGTCTTACCGAGCTGCTTGCCCAGTGCGCGACTGCCCTTGTCCACGGCGACCGATCCCTTGTCATCGAGCACCTTGGCGCTCTTCTTGACCTTATCGCCCACCACGACACTGGCCTCGGCAGCCTTGGCGGCCGCGCCGCCCGAATACCCGAGCGACTTGACCTCGTCCGAGACAATCATCGCGCCGTTCTCGTAGCCGCGCAGCATCGTCGGCGGCATCTGTGTGTCGCCCACCAGCACACTCGAGGCAGTGCCGGCGGTCACGTAGAACGTCTGCACGATACCCGAACGCGGCTTGAACTCAACGTCCGAGCAGTAGCCCACGACGTCGCCCGATTCCGTGCGCACGTCCATGCCAACCCAGATGATGCAATCGTCCAGGTTGATATCGAGGCGCTTGGCCGCGGCGGCATCGTAGGTGCCCTTGACGTCGTCGACCGCGACAGCACCCTCATAGACGCCGATGGCATCGAGCGCCACAAATCGATCGGGGCGCTCGATCATGCCCGCGATATCGGACTGGCGAACCATAAAGCCCACCACGCGCGTACCGCCCGGGGTAAAGACCGGAAAGTGAATCTTGCCGAGCTTTTTGGGGCTGCGCGGCGTGCCGTCCTTTTTGGTGCGCTTGTCTTCGGCAGGCTTACGATAAACCTTGACGCCGACAAAATCCCCTGCGCGCATTATGCCTCGGTCGAGGGCTCCGTGGCCTCGGTGTCGGCCTCAGTGACGTTCTCGACCACGACGTCGGCAGCGGGCGTCACGTTGCCGCCCGAGATGGCGTCGTTGAGCTGCTCGCGAAGCTGGTCCATGCGCTCGCGGGCCAGGTCGACCTTGGCGCGCAGGTCATCGGTCTTGGCGTCGACCATCGGACCAAAGTCGTTGACCGCGGCACGAGCCTCCTCGGCACCGTGCTCGTAGGTGTCGCGCATGTTGTCCCAGGCATCGTTGGCGATATCGGCGGCCATGGCACGGGTCTCGGCACCCGAGCGCGGGGCCAGAGCAACGCCGATGATAGCGCCGGCGGCAGCGCCAAAGAGCGCACCGGAGACAAAGCTGAAAGTCTTTCCCATGATCATTCCTCTCCTGCGGGCACCTCGATGCCCACCGTTTGAATGCTGTCCATTATACCCGCAGCGCAACACTTGCCGTCGCGCACATCTGCGTACGGTAAAAGCGCAGGTACATGATAGTGATAAGCGAGTGATCCTACTCCTGCGGCATGGCAGGCATGGCCACCGTGGCCGCCGGGTCCTCGCCGGCGCCATCAACGAGCGGAAGCGCACCTTCCTGTGCGGGACCTGCCGGAACCGTCGCCGCGCCACCGTAGACGGCAGCGGGGGCCTCGTGGCTCTCGGCGGTCGCGCCCTCGGTATCGATTGCCTCCTGCAGCTCATCGTCAAAGCTCGGGACACCCTGGGGCTCCGCGGGCTCGGACTCGACGGCTTCCTCAGCAGCTGCCTCGACGCCGGGTTCGGAATCGGCAGGAGCCTCGCCTTCGGCCCCGTCCTCGGCGTTTGCGGCGGCGATGGCCTCGTGCGGATCCTTGCCCTCGGCCTCGGCGCGCATACCCAGCACCAGGTTGCGCAGGCCCGCGACCGTGCCCTCCACGTCAGGAGCAGGCTGGTCGGCGTGCAGATAGGCCCAGTCCATCATAAAGGTCGCCGAAGACAGCGCGCCGATGGCCAGCGCGTCATCGGGGCATGAAAGCTCAACCTCAAAGACACGCTCATCGTGCTCGCTTACGCGGGTACGGCCGCACGAAATGCTGCCGGCGAGACCGGTCTCGTTCATGAGCTCCACTGTCACGTGCTCAAGCAGATGGCAAAGCTCGGTCTGGCCCATGCAGTCCTGGAATTCACGACCGGAATCGCCTAGGCACAGGTGCTTGGCAATCGCGGGCACCAGGTAGTACACGCGCGCCGTGGCCTCGATGTCCTCCGAGGTCATGAGCGGCATGCCGGGGTTCACCAGCACATGCGCGCAGATCTTGTCCTCGCTGACGGTGACCTTAAGGATGTTGAACAGGCCTGCCATAACTCTCCCCTACTCTTCCTTGCCCTACTCGTCGCCGTCGTGCGGGTCCGAAGAGCCCGCGCCCGGCGTCGCCGGCTTATCTGCCGAGGACTCGGAATCCTTCTTATCGGTTTCGGCCGGAGCGATCACGCGAATAAGCGAGATGCGCTGGCCACGCATCGACTGCACCTTGAACTTGTACCCTGCAACCTCAAACACCTCTCCGATGTCGGGCACCGAGTCGCAAAGTTCCAAAATCCAGCCGGCGATGGTCTCATAATCATCGCTTTCCTCGAGCGGCCAACCAAGCTCAATCGCATCATCGCACGAAAAACGCCCATCGACGAGCCACTCACGGCGCGAAAGACGCGTGAGGTACTTGTTGTCGGGGTCGAACTCGTCCTCAATCTCGCCCACGATCTCCTCGACGATGTCCTCGATGGTAATGATGCCAGCCGTGCCGCCGTACTCGTCCACGACCACCACGATCTGGTCGTGCGAAGTCTGCATCTCGGACAGCAGCGGCAGGATGTCCTTGGTGTCTGGCACAAAGGTGGCGTCGCGCAAATAACCGGCGATGGGCTGGTCGCCCTCGCCGTCGAGCGAGGGCTGAATCAGGTCCTTGATGTGCGCGATGCCCGCCACGTTGTCGGGATCTTCGTGATAGACGGGGATGCGGCTAAAGCCGGTCTGGCGCATAGTGGACAGCACGTCGGCGACCGTCTCGTCGTCCTCGCACATGGTGGTATCCACGCGCGGCACCATGACCTCGCGGGCAACGGTATCGCCCAGGTCGAAGATCTCGTGGATCATACGCTTTTCCTCGTCGAGCAGGTCGTCCTGCTCCGAGACCATGTACTTAATCTCTTCCTCCGAGACGTTCTGACGGTCGTCGGCACTCTTGATGCGCAGGATGCGGGCCAGACCATCGGAGCAAGCGCCAGTCAGCCACACGAGCGGACGGGCGATCTTTTGGAAAAACGACAACGGCCCCACGACCTGCTTGGACACGCCTTCGGCATTGGCCAGACCAATGCGCTTGGGCACAAGCTCGCCAATCACGATGGACACGAAGGCGACCGCAACGGTGATGATGACCGGCGCCAGTCCGCGCGCGATGGCAGAGAGCGGCGCGATGCCAAAGCTCATGAGCCACGTGGCGAGCGGGTCGGACAGGCTCGTCGAAGCAACGGCGGACGAGGCAAAGCCCACGAGCGTGATGGCGACCTGAATGGTGGCCAGAAGCTCGTCGGAGTCGGCGGCCAGCTTAACGGCGCGCTCGGCGCGTTTGTCGCCTTCCTCGGCCTCGTGCTCCAGCACGGCGCGCTTTGCCGTGGTGAGCGCCATCTCGGACATAGAGAAGTAGCCGTTGATGAGGGTCAAAACGAGGGTGGTGATAAGGGAGATGGTTATGTCCATCGGGAGTTTCTCGAACCTCCAAGATTCGGGACGTTAGGTAGTAAGCGTAGATAACGGATAGGGCAGTTGCGTCCGGCGGCCGCTTGGATGGGTCCGCAGGCACAGACGTGATCGCTAGATTACGAAGAGGATCACCGCCATGAACTGGAAGATACTGCCGGCGAGCACCCACAAGTGAAACACACTGTGCAGGTAGCGCACGTTTTTAGCGATGTAGAACGGCACGCCCACGGTGTAGCACACGCCGCCGACAGCGAGCAGGGCAAGTGCCACGGGGTTGAGCAGCGACACGAGCTCGGGCAGCTTAAGGACGACGAGCCAGCCCATCAGCAGGTAGACCAGGCCGCTTACCCAGTGCGGTTGACGCTCGCGCATAAAGCACTCGAGGGCGATGCCGATAATGGCGATGGCCCATACGGCAAAGAACAGCATAGGGCCGCCATCGTTTGCGAGCGTGATGAGGCAAAACGGCGTATAGCTGCCGGCTATGAGCAGGTAGATGCAGCTGTGGTCGATGATGCGAAACACGCGCTTGGCGCGTGCGGGCTGAATCGCGTGGTAGAGCGTAGAGGCTAGGTATTCGAGGATAATGCTGACGCCATAGACAATCGCCGCGGCCATGTGAGCCGGGCCTCCGCCGCGAAGAGCGGCGAATACGATCAGGAGCACCAGGCCCGCGATACCCAGCAGGCAGCCGACACCATGGGTGACGGAGTTCATGATCTCCTCACCCACCGTGTAGTGTGGAACGGCCGCGGTCTTGGGTCGCGGCTTGGAACTGTCGCTCGAATCGGACATGCCGGTTACATCCTCCAACGTAAAGAGTTCTCAACACTATATCAAAGCGTCTGGGTACGTGCGAAATTTGCACCATACGTGACCCCTTGTTTACCCATTCTTTGCTTGTTGACGCATCAACGGCGAACAATCATGGTTGATTACAGCGCTGGAGGACCGTTTTGGCTCCCGCCTTCGGAAGTATGCGGCAAAATCTGGAACTGCCGACCAGACCGCAGTTTTACCAACAATTTATCAGGGGTTTTGTTGCCAAAAAATGCCGTGTGCTCGGCGGTCTCGAAATTTGCCGCATATTTCCGGAAAGCCGCCCGCGAGCGCTGTACTCACGGGCGGCTTTTACTAAATGACAAGCTAGGACATATGCAGCCACACGGCCTAACTATTTTTGGAGGCGCGATGCCCGGCCGGTCGTCTTGCGGGTCGTGGACCATGTACCAGCTGTTTTTGTAATGGCGGATCTCGCGGGCAGTGTCGTTTTTGAGAACCACACGACAAGATTCGCAAACATGGTCGTTTCCCATCGCCCAGGAGCGCGGAGCGTACGATTCGATCTCTTTGAATGGATAGACGGCGCCGTCGTACCACTTGATGCCCCAGGGGACGTACTCGCCGTCGGGACGGCATTCGACCAGGGCCGTGACTAGGCGGATGGTTTTAGCGTCTGCGGACAAAGGCACCTCCCGTGCAATACGAACTTTTGTTCTATTATCGCACGGGAGGCTTGTTGGGGCTGCGGGTTCTTCGGCGTACCGCGGTAATCTGGAGGTCCTGAATCAGATCAGGCAGGGAATGGTTACGCGAAGCTAGGCCGAAGAAATTCACAAGGTATCGGTGATAAGGTCATCACCGGCTCTAGTCAATAGTGCTTGCGATCTCCTTCGACCATAGGGCACTCTTCTTGATGACACGACGTTGTGTCTCGAAATCGATATAGAAAAGGCCGTAGCGTTTGTTGTATCCATTCGACCAAGAGAATTGATCCTGGAGAGACCAAACGAAATAACCTCTCACGTCTACGCCGTCTTCACGAGCTTTCAGGAGAGCATCCAAATGCTGATCGATGAAGTCGATCCTATCATCGTCATCGACGAAATCGCCGGCTGCGTCCAACACGTCTTTGCTGCCAAGGCCGTTTTCCGTGATGTAAATTGCGGGATGAGCGGGATAGTTCGCATCGACCTGTCGAAGAATATCGTACAGACCTTGCGGGTAGATATTCCAATCCCAGTCGGTCGTCGGAACATCAGGGTTCTTGACAAGTTCCGCAATGCCCTTCATGCGAAGGGTCGTCGTTCCCTTTTCGCCGGTCGCGTTGTACTTGGAACGATTTTCACCTGCATAGGCCTGTACGAACTGCGGCTGATAGTAATTGATGCCGAGGTAGTCGTTGAGACCAACAGCCGCCTGCATCTCATCGTAATCTCCGTCTTCTACTGAGAACGAAGCCTCCTGCACCCCACATATCTCCTCAATGAGTGCGCTGGTGCGATCCGTGAGTTTGCCGAAGAACGTTAAATCAAGCAGGAACCTATTCAGATAGGCATCCCAAAGCTCGGCGGCATGTCGGTTGTCGGGTGTATCAACGATTGGATACACGGGCTTAAGAGCGTGTATGACTCCAATGCGTCCTCGATGTCCGCCTTCCTTGAAAACCTTGACAACGCGAGCGTGGGCAAGCGCCATGTTATGCATAGCCTGGAAAGACGAGGAGAAATTGAACAGATCGGCTGGGGGAAATTCAGCTACAACATATTGGAAAAACGCCAGGCTAATCGGTTCATTGATCGTGAACCACTGGGAGACCTCCGTGAACTCCTCGAAGCAGAACTGTGCGTAGTTTACGAAGGAATCGATATTGGCGCGATTCAGCCAATCTCCCCGACTGAACATTCCGATTGGGGAATCGAGGTGATGTAGCGTTACGTACGGCTCGATTCCATGTTTGCGGCATTCGGCGAACAACTCGTGATAATACTTGACGCCCACGGGATTCGGGTCACCATCGGTATTCGGAAACACGCGAGCCCAGGAAATCGAGATGCGCAGCGCCTTGATGCCATGCTCGGCAGCGAGTCGGATGTCTTCTGGGTATCGGTGATAGAAGTCGCTTGCGGGATCAGGCAGGAAACGGCCCTTCGAAACGAGAAAATCGTCCCACATGGTCTTCCCCATGCCGTCTTTGCCCGTCGACCCCTCTACCTGGTAGGCGGCAGTGGCGGCGCCCCATACAAACCCCTCGGGCAACCGCTTGACGCGCTTGAGCAGTGTCATCGTTCATCTCCTCCATCCTCAAGGAACAAGCTGGCACCGTTTGTCTCGATCACTTTCCGATACCAGTAAAAGCTCTTCTTCCTGGTGCGATCGTAGGTACCTTTTCCGTCATCATCTAGATCGACATAGATGAAGCCGTAGCGCTTTGACATCTGATTCGTCGATGTCGACACGACGTCTATGCAGCCCCATGAGGTGTATCCCATGACCTCGACCCCATCGTCAATCGCCTCCGCGATAGCACGGATATGACGGCGGAAATAATCGATGCGGTAGTCGTCGTCGATAGAGCCGTCGTGGTTGACAACGTCACGGGCACCCAGGCCGTTCTCGACTATGAACAGTGGCTTTTGGTACCGATCGTACATATCGACAAGGGCGTAGCGCAGGCCATCGGGATCGATCTGCCAACCCCATTCGGAAACATCGAGATAGGGGTTCTTAACGCCCGTGGCCAGATTGCCGCATACCTTTTCTCGGTCATCCGCATCAACAGAATCGACGAGCGACATGTAGTAGCTGAAGGAGACAAAGTCCGCCGGGTAGCACCGTAGAATCTCTTCATCACCCTGCTCGAATCTGACATCGATGCCATGCTTGTCCCAGTAGTCGAATATGAATGCTGGATACGCTCCACGGGCCTGAACATCGGAGTAAAAGTAGTTCTCGCGATTCGATCTCTGGGAAAGCAACATGTTCTTAGGATTGCAATTCTCAGGATAGGTTAGGGTCCGCGTGATCATACATCCCATCAAGGCATCAGGATCGATCTCGTGTAGCTCTTTCGTCGCGAGTGCGGCTGCGACAAATTGATGGTGGACGGCTTGGTATATCACCTCTTCGAGGTTGGCATCGGCGAAACGGTCTGGAACGATCCCCGCGGTCACGTAAGGATGCCTGAAAATCGAGTCGATCTCGTTGAACGTGATCCAATACTTCACAAGGCCCTTATATCGCTCGAAGCACACGCGCGCGAAACGGGCGAAAAGGTCGACAAGACGGCGGTCGTACCACCCTTGATAGTGGTCTGAAAGATACAGCGGCATATCATAATGATGGAGCGTTACAAGCGGCTCGATTCCATGTTCGCGCATTGTTTTGAACATGTCCTCGTAGAACGAAAGCCCGGCCTCGTTCGGCTCTTCCTCATTGCCCATGGGAAAGATTCGAGCCCATTGAATGGACACGCGCAGGCACTTGAAGCCCATCTCGGCGAATAGAGCGATGTCCTCGCGATAACGATGGTAAAAATCAATGCCGTGTCGTTTCGGATACATAAGCTCGTCATCCGTTTGCATCGCCTGGGCGATCTCCTCGGATGTAATTCCATGCTGGGCGCTGTAATCGCTTGGGTCGATGCCGGGTTTATAGCGGGAAACATCCGCGACGGTAGGGCCCTTGCCCCCTTCTCGCCAAGCGCCCTCGCATTGGCACCCGGCAATGGCGCCGCCCCAAAGGAAACCTTCGGGGAAGGGAGACTCGAGATGATGGAAAGCGATACTGGTGTCCATGGCTAATTGACTCCGCAGGTAGCGTCGACTTCTGCTTCCTCGAGGGCAGCAGCGTCCTGTTCTTTCTTCTTCTCCTGCTCCAGCTTGGCCTGGCGGTTGGAGATGAGCACAAATGGGACCCAAATCGCAGTCGTGACGGCGATGCAGATGATTTGCACCACAACGCCCTGCCAACCGTGGCTGATGAAGGGAGAGATCAGAACAGGGAGACCCAAGGGCACGTCAACGGTGTTGCACGGCAGGAATCCGATGTTCGTGGCGAACATGGCAATCGCGGTCGAGATGGGCGATGTGATGGCAAGGGGGATCGCGAACGTCGGATTAAGCACGACGGGCAGGCCGAAGTAGACAGGCTCGGGGATACCGCAAATGGTCGAGGGAAGTCCGAACTTCGCGACCTCACGATAATCGTCGCGTTTTGAGAACAGCATGATCGCGATGATGAGGGAAAGGATGCAGCCCGCTCCACCGGGGACCACGAAGTTCATCCAGAAGCCGTAGGTGACCGGCTGATCGGGCACTGCGCCAGAGCTGGCGGCAGCGATATTCGCCGCGATGGCGGCGGCCATCAGAGGATTGCGGATGGGCGAGATGACCAAGCCGCCGTGAATTCCCAACACCCAGAAGATCTGCGAGATGAGAACCACGAGAACGATACCGACAGGGCTCTGGAACATGATCTCCAGAGGGGTCTGCAGGAACGTATAGATAAAATCGTTTACATACGTACCCGTCAGGCTCTTGAATGCGATTCCGAAAATCGAGGAGCAGAGCAGCGTAATCAGAATCGGAAGCAGGACGTTGAAGGAAGTCGCGATCGCGGGAGGCACCGAGTCGGGCATCTTGATCTTGATGCGATCGATCTTCGTCAGCTTGCCGAACAGCTGAGAGTAGACGACGGCGCTGATCATGCCGATGAACAGTCCCTGAGCGCCCAAGATGCCCGTTACCAGTCCAGACACCGTCGTTCCATCGGGACCCGGTATGACGTTGGGCACCATGCTGATGTATGCTGCGATGCACACGATGCCCGTGATATGCTCGGGGACTTTGTCTCGGCGGGCGAGATTGGTCGCTACCAGGAAAATGATAGGAACCGTCATAAACGACATCGTGCAGTAATTCAGAAGCGTGAACGCCGGACCGAGAGCCGTCAGTGACGGAATCCACTGAGCGAGCCCACTTGTCGGTGATGCGATCAGGTTATTCAACAGTGATCCGAGAGAACCGACGATTACAAAAGGCAGAAAGGTTGTGAACGCGTTCTTTATGCTTGCGAGATACTTGTTGTCATCAACCTTTTCCGCAACAATAAGAATTGCATCCTCAAATTTGTGTGACATTGCCACAGAAAGCACCTTCTTTCACGAAATGGCGTGTTGCGTCCGCCGGTAGTGCCAGCTGCCGGCGGATCATTTTTTAGCTACTTGGACGACGCCACCAAATCCTCAGCTTGCTTGAGAACCGCCGCTCCGTCACAGCGTCCATAGGAGACGGGATCGATAACGCCAACCGGAGCACGCCCTTCAACAATCTTCGTCACTTTGCGTAAAATATGACGTACCTGTGGACCAAGCATCAAGACATCGAAATTACCCAGCTCATCGGAAATCTGGCCCTGCTCAACAGCCCAGATTTTATAGTCCTTACCCTGGGCCTTAGCAGCCTCCTGCATCTTGGTCACAACGAGTGATGTGCTCATTCCAGCACAGCAGGCAAGCATGATATTCATGTCTCTCTCCTTTGTTCTCACGCACTTGCGCACTTATGGACAAATGCTTAGTTAGTACCGTTCTTGTACAGATCGATGAATCGCTCGGCAAGATCGCTTGCGAGTATCGCCATCGTTAGATGGTCCTCTGCGTGCACCAAGATGATGTTCACCTCAACGGAGTTGCCGTTTGCCTCATCGCGTATAAGGTTGAACTGCACTTCATGGGCTGCATGCATCTCGTCCCGAGCCTCTTTAAGTTGGGCGTCGGCAGCTTCAAAATCGCCGTCGGCGGCAGAGTCGATCGCCATAAGGGCGGCAGACTTTGCGTTGCCGGCATGCAAGATAATCTGCATCGCATCCAAATATTTATCCTCGTCCATTTCCCCTCCTCCTATAGATCGCAGTGTCCGTGCAATAGCTCCATCAGTGTCGAGAGACTCTGATGGCTGATCAGCGTGTCGATGTCGTGTTCACTGGTAAGCAGCTTGGCCGCGCGCTGGTAAAAACCTTGGAGGTTTTTATCGCTCTTCTTGGATATGCTCAACAGGAAAACAACCTGGACATCATGAGTGTTCCAAGAAACAGGTTTATCAAGGATTCCGATGCATACGAACGTCTCATCCGTCACCGCCTCAAAGGGATGAGGAATGGCCACGCGATTTCCGAAAGATGTCTCAGCCAGTGATTCGCGCCTCAGTACCGAGGACTCAAATGAATCAGGGATTGGTTTAACGTCGGCGATTCGTTGACAGAGTTCAGAAATGACCTCTTCCTTGCTCTCGCAGTGCATGTGGGTGAAAAACAGATCCTCAGAAAAGAATGAGTCGATGACGTCATCCTGAATGCCACTGTTCAGGATGTGCTGAACGTTACCGATTTCACTCTCGTCGAGAAAAGCGCTCACGTGGAAGACAGGTATATCGAGCTTCTGTCGAATCGGCACAGTGGTAAAGACATAGTCGATATTGTGCAGGCTTGCCGCGTTGAGACTTCCGGCGTCACAGGTCCTAATCGTTCCGAGCATGCCTCCGAAAGCACTTCGGTATTGATACTCCAGCAGATGCGCGCTACCGGCACCCGATGCGCAAACAATCAGGATGTTCTTCTTGCTCTGTCCGTTTTTCTGTCGCTCAAGTGCGAGAGCGAACGCAAGGGCGATATACCCTATCTCCTCCTCAGAAGGTTTTTGCCGATACTTATCGGCCAGCACGGAAGAGCTGTCCGACGCCATGGAATACGCCAATGGAAACCGTCTTTTTATATCGCTCAGCAGAGGATTGTCGAGATTCATATGGCACTTCAGTCGCACAGAAAGAGGAACGATATGACGAGCCAGATTGAGGCACAGTTCGAAGTCTTCGCGAAAATCGAAACGGAATGACTCCCATACATGATCAATCATCTGCGCGGCAACACCCCAGGCTTCGCCTAAGATTTCGAAACCTTCATCATCTTTCCCGTCTGTATCGACAGTCTGTTTGCCAGCGAGATGAATTGCGATGTAGGCCACCTCTTCAACCGGCATCCCAATATCAAATTGAGCTGCCACTTTTCTCGCAATAGTCTCGGCTATGGCGTATTCGCGCCGCGTCTTAATATCCTTGATCTGAAGTTGTTCCATGGGCACATAGCAGTTGTTTCTTATGCGTTCAATTGCCACGGCGATATGAACAAGAAGATTATGGTATGCGACCGCATTGATATGGAATTCGTTTTGCTCAAGAGATTGATCGACACACTCTGCGATTTCAACGAGGTCATCCCCGAAAGGAGCATCCATTGCAAGGCTCGCCAAACAAAGACGGTGCATAAACTCGGGACCGATGACTCGAATCCCGTGTCTTGGTTTTCTTTCGATCTGCAACCCGAAACGACCGATATAGTCCTCGGCGGCCTTGAGATCATTCGAAATCGTCACCCTTGAAACATATAAGGTGTCGGCAAGGCGGTCTAGTGTGACCCACCCGTTTCGATAGAGCAGTTCATTTAGAATGAAACGAATTCGGCCCCTAGACGTGTCTGGCAGGGCATGGATACTATCAGCGTCGGCTTTGATAATCCCGTTGAACGCGTCGTTATCGCGAATCGATAACTCATATCCCTCGCCGCGTTTCATATCTATGCGCGCCGAATCATGGAAAAGCTGGTTCAGCTGAGAGATATACGTACGGATGGTACGAGTGCTCACCCCAAGTATCCGGGATAAATCACTTGCAGGAACCGACGGGCTACGCCTGAGCTCCTGAATGATGCACAACAACTTATCGTCCACGGTTCCTCCTCTCGCTATTGATAATAGGAAGGAACGTTACGCGATTCCACAAAGGATATTTCCTTCCAAACGGAAGATGTCCTTATGATTGAGTAGGCGTGTATGCAAGACAAAATGCCCGAGCAGCTCTCCAGCACGGCGCATCCAGTTATACGCCATACCCATGCTTTGCAAGAAAGCGCGCCACCAAATGCGCCCAACATAGGTGCCACCTTGTCGATATTCCCGGAAAGATGGATCGTCCCGGCTGGTAAACCTGATGCTTTATACGGTATGCGTCAGTATATCTAGCGCGCAACAACTTTCCGTGCATAGGCCGGCGGCACCCTGACACCATCCGGGAGATCTGACTGACGGACAGATATTGGGAATTGACATTCGGGGGCCACTTTTCGCGAGCCTTGTTATCGGCGAGGACCACGCGCCAGGATTCGCAAGCGCGATCGTTTCCCAACGCCCAGGAACGGGGTTTGTATGACTCGATTTCTTTGAAGGGATAGACGGTGCCGTCGTACCACTTGATGCCCCAGGGAGCGTAGTTGGTTATCCACCGCTCGCGGTTCCAAGCTGACCACTCGCAGTGAACGGCGGCAGCGCCGAAAAAAATCTTTTTGAACCCTCGCGCGATAGCTCGTTTTAGCTGGGAAAACTGGACTTTTTAGGCGAATATCGACATTTGCAGCTCTAACTGACCCTTTTTTCGAAAGTGTGGGGGAAATGTCGGGAACCCCGAGCAGACCGCAGTTTTACCAACAATTTATCAGGGGTTTTGTTGCCAAAAACGCCTTGTGGTCGGCGGTATTCGACTTTTCCCCGCACTTCCGGAAAGCCGCCCGTGAGCGCTGTGCTCGCGGGCGGCTTTTGCTCGAATTACTCCACAAAGGCGCTTGTATTGTCCAATAGCTAGGCGCTATTTGACCTCGATAAGCTCGTACTTGCTCGTGCCCAGGCCGATCTTCTCGGCGTGCGCGATGCACGCGCGCCAGTCGGTGTCGGGATGCGTGATGCAGAAGGGGTCACGCGCCTGATCGCCCTCCAGATGCTCGTGGTTATGCTCCATCTTGGCCGCGCTATCGGTGAGCTCGGTGTTGGGCAGCGGCTCGGACGCCATGACGGCATCGGCACAGGCCTGGTCGATGGCGACCGGGTCGAAGCTCGCGAACATGCCGATATCGTTGACGATAGGCGTATCGTTTTCGGGATGGCAATCACAGTTGGGGCTGATATCCATGGCAAGCGAGATGTGGAAGCTCGGGCGGCCGTCGACGACGGCCTTGGTGTACTCGGCGATCTTGCAGTTGAGCACGTCGGCCGCGGCGTCATAGACGGGCTTGATGGCGTCCTGGTTGCACACGCCGATGCAGCGTCCGCAGCCCACGCAGCGATCGTGGTCGATGGCGGCCACGTGCACCGTGCGAGTAGCGCCGCTGGCAAGCTCGCGCTCGCGGGTGTCATCGAACGAGATAGCGTTGTGCGCGCAGATCTTTTCGCAGGCACGGCAGCCAATGCAGTGCTCGGTCGCGACGTTCGGCTTGCCGGCGGCATGCTGCTCCATCTTGCCCGCACGGCTACCGCCTCCCATGCCCAGGTTCTTCATGGCGCCGCCAAAACCGGCCTGCTCATGGCCCTTAAAGTGGGTGAGGCTGATCACGATATCGGCATCCATGAGTGCCTGACCGATCTTGGCCTCGTGCACGTACTCTCCGCCCTCGACCGGGACGAGCGCCTCGTCGGTACCCTTGAGACCGTCGGCGATGATGATCTGGCAACCCGTGGCATACGGGGTAAAGCCGTTCTGATAAGCGGTATCGATGTGCTCGAGCGCGTTTTTGCGGCTACCGACATAGAGCGTGTTGCAGTCGGTGAGGAAGGGCTTGCCGCCCAGCTCCTTCACGACATCCGCGACGGCGCGGGCGTAGTTGGGGCGCAAAAAGCTCAGGTTGCCCAGCTCGCCAAAGTGAATCTTGATAGCGACGAACTTGTTCTCAAAGTCGATCTGCTCAATACCGGCGCGGCGGATGAGGCGCTTGAGCTTGTCGAGCTGGCTCTCGCGAGCATGCGTACGCAAGTTGGTGAAGTACACCTTAGCGGGTGCTGCGGGTGAAGTTGCGGTCATAGATCTATCCCCTCGGTCTATATGGCGTTACAGACATAGAGGATGGTACCCGTTAAAGCGGGGTCAAAGTCAAGTACGGCGCCTAGTCATTGGGGACAGACTTAAATGACCGAAACCACTCATTGGGGACGGACTTAAATGAGTGCCTCGCCACCCGGCAGTTAGGGACGTTCCTTTCCTGCCGGCAGTTGGGGACAGTCCTTGGCAACCCTGCCGGCGAGCCGGCGAATCGGCAAAGACTGTCCCCGATGACTAGTCGTTTAAGTCTGTCCCCAATGACCAATCTTGGTCGTTTAAGTCTGTCCCCAATGAGCACCCAATGACTAGGTGGCTAGGCGTGGGATTTGGCGCGTGCGAGGGCTAGGCCTACGGCAGCGATGGCCGCGGCAAAGAGCACCGTGACGCCCAGATCGCAGGCGATGTCTCCCAGCACGGCGGACGTCAGATCCGCGGCGAGCGCCTTGCCGATCGCGTCGTTCACCCAAAACGTCGGTACAAAGTGCGCCACCGTCTGCACGGCCGGGCCCATCAGCGACAGCGGCATCCAGGCGCCGCCCAAAAACGTCATGAGCATGCCGAGCAGGTTACCCACACCGTTGAGCAGCTCCTCGCGCGCGCCCAAGCCCGACAACGCAGAGCCAACGGCCAGCGGCGTGCACGCCAGGGCAAACGTTGCCGCCAACGCTAGGCATACACGACCTACGCCGACCTCGGCGACCGCGCCGGCAAAGCCCACGACGCCCATCATGCTCGACACAAACCAGATGCAGACGGCGAGCACGGCGGCGGCCGCAAACACGGCAAGCGAGCGCTGACGCTCGGAGACCGGACTGGCCTCCATGCGGCGCACGCGCTCGGGTTCGTTCATGCCCGAGAACACCAGCCCCACCGATACGATGACCGACGAGATAATCGCGTACGTGCCAAAGTTGAAGTACGACTCAAGCGTGGCGGCGGCTGTCGAGTCGACCTTGACCTGCTCGATCTCGACCTCCGCGCGCTTGGCGGCGGCATGCTCGGCGGCCTTGGCGACGTCACCGTCGGAGGCAGTAGGATCAAGTGCGGCCGCAGCGCCCGCGAGCGAGATCCAGCGCGAGGCCTCGGCAGACGAAAGCGCCGCCGCCATGGTGCCGGCACCGTAGGTCACATCGAGCTTGGGCAGGGACTCCCCCGCTCGGGCGGCTGCAACGAGGTCGTCCTCAAACCCCTCCGGGATAAAGAACACGCAATCGGCGCTACCCTTGGCGCTGTTGCTCTTGGAGAGCGCGTCCGCAAGGTCGTAGGTGTCCTCGCCGATACCCCTGACCAGATCAAAGCGCGAGCCCAGGTGCTTGGTAAGCGCACGCGAAAGATCGCTGTTGTCGCGGTCGACCACGATCACGTTGGCATCGTAGGGCTTGTACTCGGTGAGCTGCGACGAGTTCCAGCTCACCGATGCCGCGATGAATACGCCCATGAGCGAGATGAACACCGTATAGATGAGCAGGTAGAACGGGTGCGCCAGCGCCATGCGAAGTGCAGTCTTAAAGGTGCTCATAGCGGCTCCTTCCAAAGATCAGCGTGGCGGCGGCAACGAACAGCAACGCCATAAGGGCCAGCGCGCCGGCACGAACGGCAAAGGGACCCAGGTCCTCGAAGAAATACAAGCGGTTGAACATGTCGCAGATGAGCTTGACGGGATTGAGCCAACTCTCGGCCGGGCAGGCGCGGGCGACGTCGTCGGCAAGCGCCATCGCCGGCTCGCCGTAGAGGCCGGCGAACAGGGCGCACGTGGTGGCAAAGCCCGTGAGGATGCCCGACTTGGACGCCTTGCCGCCCTTAACGGGAAGCGTGCCCACAAAAAGGCCCAGACCCGTCGCGGCAAGCGCGGACACGGCGCCACCCACCAGACACAGCCCCTCGCGCCCGCCAAAGCCGACGCCCACGACCAGGCGCACGTAGCCGATCGCAATCGCCATCGAAGCAAAGGAGACCAGCCACGAGCCCACAAAGATACCGGCCAGCGATGCCGTCTTGGAAAGACCGCCCACGCAGCGACGCGCGCCAAGGCCCGACAGATTGGGCTGCAGGTCGACGACGCTCAAGGCGGCAAACTCGGCAGACATCATCGCGACCAGGCCAAAGAGCGCGTAGTAGTAGATGACCGTGCCATCGGGCGTGGCACGCGTCAGGCTCACACGGCGGGTTCCGCCCTCAAGCGACAGGGCGCGCGCAACCACCTCCGGGTCGGCGAGCGCCGCCGGGTTGTCCTGGGCAATCTGGCGCATGAGCTCGGCATTTTGCGTATACGAGCTTGCCACCGTCTCCAGGATGCTGCGGTCGGTGAGCACCGACGTCGCACGCGAGCTGTCATAGCTCGAAAGCAATGTGAGTTTGGGCGTGCCCGCGGCATCGACCGTATAGATGCCCGCGACCTCGCCGGCTTTAAGCGCACGGCTCGCATCGACTGCGTCGTCGCACTCGTGGATCTCGAGCAGTTGGTTGTCGCCTTCCTTGGCAAGCGACGTCGCCACGTCCTTAAAGGTTGAGGCGCCCCAGGCCTCATCCGCCACGACGGCCACCGGCACCGGGTCGACCGTGCCGTCGGAGCTCAGATTCGCAAACATAAACATGAACATCGTGGAAAGCGCGACGGGAAAGATCGCGCCCCAAACCCACGTGCTCGGCCGGCGCAGCAGCGTCTTGACCGTGATAATAATGGTGTTGAACATGGCCGCCCCCCTAGTCGCGCAGCTCGCGGCCGGTGATCTCGAGGAACACGTCGTTGAGGGTCGGCGGCTCGCTCCACACGCGGCCGAGCGCAACGTCGGCGGCGCGCAGCGTGTCGAGGATGTCAACCAGGTTGTGCGGGCTCGCTTCGCAGGTGCAGACGAGCTCGCCGCCGGACAGCTCGACGCTGAGCACGTGCTCGAGGGCGCGCAGTCGCTCGACCGTGGCGAGCTCGACGGCGCCGACCTCGACGGTCACGCGCTCACCCATCTGAATCATGCGCTTGAGCTCGTCGTTGGTGCCCTGCGCCAGCACGCGCCCGCCGTCCATGATCATGATGCGGCTGCAGATCTGCTCGACTTCCTCCATGTAATGGCTGGTATACACCACCGTGGCGCCCTCGTCGCGCAGGCGGCAGATGCCCTCCAGGATGGCGTTACGGCTCTGCGGGTCGACGGCCACCGTGGGCTCGTCAAAGAAGATGAGCTCGGGCTTGTGCGCGATGCCGCAGGCGATGTTGAGGCGACGCGCCAGACCGCCCGAGAGCTTGCCGGGGCGAAACTTGGCAAAGTCGCCCAGCCCGACAAAGTCGATGGCCTCGTCGACCAGCTCGCGACGGCGCTTGCGGTCGTTGACGTAGAGGCTGCAGAAATAGTCGATGTTCTCGCGCACCGTGAGCTCGTCGAACACCGCCACCTGCTGCGGCACCACGCCGATGCGGCGCTTGAGGTCGTAACGCTTGGGCGTCATGGGCTCGCCGAACAACTCGATGGTACCTTTGTCGTAGGCGAGCAGCTGCAGAATGCAGTTGATGGACGTAGTCTTGCCCGAGCCGTTGGGGCCCAGCAGGCCAAAGATCTCGCCGGGGGCGATGTTCAGGTTAAAGTGGTCGAGCGCGATAAGATCGTCGTAGCGCTTGACGAGGTTTTCGACGTGGACGATGTCTGTCATGAGGTGGCCCTTCTGTTGCTTGCGGCCCGGTACGATTGCATCATCGCAGGAGCCGCCGGCGCGCACCAGTGAGCTTTGTCACGAGTGCGGCGGGGGCGGGCGGGAGGAATGTCACGGTTGCGGCACCTGAGCAATCGTCGCGCGCACCATCGCGTACAATACCCGTATGAACAGGCTATTCGACAAATCGATCGTGCTGGCGTGCTGCATTGCGGCCGCCATGGGTCTTGCTGTGGACGCTCGCTTGGTCACGGCGTTTTGCCTTGGCGTTATTGCCACCTCGCTGGCCGAGATGGCGCAGGACAAACGCACGCGCCGTGCAAGCGAGGCAGCGAGCTACGTTTACATCATCGCGGCCGTCTTCATACCGCCGTTTGTGCCGTTTGCGCCCCTCGCCCTCTATGACATCACGCGATACGTGCGCCGTGAACACGTTTGGGTCGCGCTGGGCGCCGGCGCCATCTTTGTCTGCGCACTCGTCGCATATGCCCACGCCGGCGCGCTTCCCACCCGTGCGCTGCTGTTGACCGCCATCCTTTCAGTCGCCGCCACCTTGCTGTCTCTGCGCACCGCTCAGCTGGAGCGCGAGCAGGAGCGCATGCGTCGCACCCGCGACGAGCTGCAGGAGCGAGCCCTCGCGCTCGAGGCGCGCAACCGCGACCTTGCCGACCGCCAGGACTACGAGGTCGAGCTCGCAACGCTCGCCGAGCGCGCCCGCATCGCACGCGAGATCCACGATAACGTGGGACACCAGCTCACGCGCGCCTCGCTGCAAACCGAGGCCCTACGCGTGGTCCACGCCAACGAGCCCGGCGTCGCCGCCGACTTCGCTGACGTCAAGCGCACCGTGGACGAAGCGCTTCAGCTCGTGCGCTCGAGCGTCCACGCGCTCAACGACAACGCGGCGAATCTCTCCGTACAGCTTGAGCGCATCGTGGAGGGCGCGCGCTCAGATGGCGGGCCGCAGATTGAACTTGAGGTTTTGGCCGAGCATGCGCCCGCAAATGTCGCCAACTGCTTTGTGGCGGTCCTGCGCGAGGCGCTTTCCAACGCCATACGCCATGCTTGCGCCCATACTGTCACCGTACGATGCATGGAGCATCCGTCGTTTTACCAGCTCATCGTTACCGACGATGGCGCAGGCGGGGCTCAAGCAAGCGGCCGCAACGTCACCGGAGGCATGGGGCTCGGCTCCATGCGCGAGCGCGTCGAGGCGCTTGGCGGCACCTTCACCGCCGGCCCGCGCGCCGGCGCCGGCGGCTGGCGTGTGTTTGCCACCGTTCCCAAACAGCAAGGAGATGAGGGCCGATGAGGCTCATCGTTGTCGACGACGACCGCTTGGTGGTCGATTCGCTCAAGATAATCCTGGGCGCCCAGCCGCAGATCGAGGTGGTGGGTACCGGCGCCGACGGCAACGACGCAGTGGCTCTTTATGCCGAACACGCACCCGATATCGCGCTGCTCGACATTCAGATGCCGGGGCGCGACGGGCTTTCGGCGGCCCGCGAGATCCTTGAGCGCGACCCTGCGGCGCGCGTGGTATTTCTGACGACATTCTCGGATGACGAGTACATTGTGTCGGCACTCAAACTGGGTGCCCGCGGCTACCTGATCAAAACCGATGTCGCTGCCATCCCGCCGGCGTTGGCCCAGGTCATGGACGGCAAACGCGTGCTCGAGGGCAAGGCAATCGAGGATGTCGACTTTGATGGGGCGGACGTCGAGGCCGGCGCAACCCGCCGGCCCGCGGCCTTCGTCAGCCTGACCGACCGCGAGTTCGAGGTCGCCGAGCTCATTGCCCGCGGCCTCGATAACAAGGAGATTGCCGCCACCGCCTATATGGGCGAAGGCACCGTGCGAAACCACATCAGCTCGATCCTTGCCAAAATGGGCCTGCGCAACCGCACGCAGATCGCCATCGCCTACCTGCGAGGGTAGTTGCCCGAAGACCGACCGCCCCGGCATAACAAAATGTCTGCTACCGGTTTAATGCCATTTCAAAACTATGCCGGTTTACTACGATGAATCGCCCACCTTCGACCACAGCAAATTGCGAGCTTGCAAAACCGCAGGTAGAACGCTTGCAATATTTAGAAAAATGCAGTCATGGTCGGGGATGTCGAATTTATCGTAGTAAACCGACATAGTTTTGTTCGGGCGCCCCTGCACGAATGCCTCCGCAAGCCTCGCAGGACCAAAGTGATCCGTTTTCTTCCGCCCGCGGAGATCGGCTGACGGCGCCCGCCACGAAATCGGCCCATCTACTACGTTTAGTCCTGCACCCCCGACCATAACCGCGTTTCATGAAAAACCACAGGAGTTTTACCTGCGGTTTTTATTTCGCATTATTTGCCATGGTTGAGGGTAGCGGCTTAAACGTAGTAGATGGGCCCATTTCGTGGCAGACGGGTCGCGCGGCAGCCCTCGCAAGGCCAAAATGATCCGTTTTCCTTCGTCCGCGGGAGATCAAGCGCTGTTACTGATATGGTGGCATTTCAAAACTATGCCAGATTACGGAGCTAAAGTCGGGGCCCTCATCCATAGCCTCTATTTTTGAAAAAAGCGAGCTGTCTACCTGCGGTTTTATCTTCGTGGTTTTCGATATGGTTGGGGATTCGCAATTCAGCCCCGTAATCCGGCATAGTTTTTGTTCGCAGAGGCTTAGCCGCGCGTTCACGCGCGGGGCCGGCGGGGCATTTTTGCCCCACCGGCCCCTATTCCAGCTCTATTCCAGTGCTACTCCGGCTTGGTTTCTACCGTGGGAGTCTTGTCCGCCGCGACTGGAGTGCGCGCGGTGTCCATAGTCAGGCAGTGCTTGGGGCAGCTCTCGATGCACTCGCCACACACCACGCAGGCGTACGGGTCGATCGACCAGGTACCACCCTTGCGATCGACCGCAAGCGCGCCCGCCGGGCAGCGACGAGCGCACATACCGCAGCAGATGCACACGTCCATATCGTTGACGATATGCCCGCGCAGGCGCTCGGGCACCGTCAGCTCCTCCTGCGGATAGCACACCGTGACCGGCTGCTTGACCATAGAGCCCAAGGCCGTCTTGGCAAATGTCAGCAAACTCATGCCGCGCCTACCTTTCCGTGCAACTAATGCAGGGGTCGATGGTCAGGATAATCATGGGCACGTTGGCAATGAGCACGCCCTGCAGTGCATGCGTCAGGCCCGCCAGGTTTTGCGACGTCGGCGTGCGCACGCGGAAACGGTCCAAATTCTTGGTGCCGTTACCGCGCACATAGTAGTACGCCTCGCCGCGCGGTTGCTCAATCACAACCTCGCCGCGTGCGCCATCGGCCGGCGTAAGCTTGGTGCGTCCGCCGATGCCGTCGTGCGGAATCTTGCCCACAAGCTCCTTAATGATGTCCATGGCCTGCGTGACCTCGGCACAGCGCACCTGGCAGCGGGCATAGCAGTCGCCATCGGTGGCAACGATGGGCTCAAACGCAGCCAGGTCCGCATAGGCACCGTCGCCAAACATGCGCACGTCGTAGTCCACGCCCGAGGCGCGCCCAAACGGACCGACCATCGAAAGCTCCAGCGCGTCTTTCTTGCTGATCACGCCCACGCCATGCAGGCGCTCGCCGCAGCTGTTGTCGTCCAAAAACGTATGCACCAGGGCCTCGTAGTCGGGGCGCATGGCATCGAGCGTCTGGACAATGCCCGCCAGCTCGGAGTCCTCAATATCGTGCTTAAGGCCGCCGATCTCGTTAATCGACAGAATCACGCGACCGCCGCACGTGCTCTCAAAGATCTTGAGAATCTGCTCGCGCAGGGTCCACGACCGATAGAACAGCGCCTCGAAGCCAAAGGCATCGGCGAGCAGGCCCAGCCACAGCAGGTGCGAGTGAATGCGCGAAAGCTCGTGCAAAATGGTGCGAATATACTGCACGCGGCCGGGCACCTCGATATTGAGCATGCGCTCGCAGGCGCTGGCATAGCCGCAGCTGTGACCCACGGCGCAAATGCCGCAGATGCGCTCGGCGATGTAGCCAAACTGGTGCATGTCGCGCTTTTCGGTGAGCTTCTCGAGTCCGCGGTGCACAAAGCCGATCTGAGGAATAGCCTCGATAACGCGGTCGTCCTCGAGCACCAGGTCCAGGTGAAGCGGCTCGGGCAGCACCGGGTGCTGCGGGCCAAACGGAATAACGGAGCGATGTGCCATGGACCTTACGCCTCCTTTTTCTGCTTATCGCGGGCGGCTTTGGCGGCAAGCGCAGCGCGAACCTTGGCCGCTTTCTCTGGATCCATGGCGGCGAGCTTTGCCTCCATCTCGGCGGCCTTGAGCGCGGCCTTGGCGGCAGCCTCGTCATGCTGAGCATCGGAGCCGGCAGCCGCAGCGGGCTGAGCGACGGCAGCGCCCGCAGCATCGCCAGTGCCCTCCCCCGCAGCGGCCGCGGCAGCGGCGGCCTTCTCGGCCGCGGCTTTGCGCGCCTTGGCCTCGGCAGCGGCACGGACCTTCATGGCCTTCTCGCGCGCAGCCTTCACCTCGGGCGTGATAACGCTCATGGGCTCGGCAGTCGAGACCTGGTAGAAAAAGCCCCTAAAGTCAATCTGCATGTCGGTAATGGCAAGCCCAAACAGGTCGTGTGCCTCATTTTCAAACGGGAACACCGCAGGGTAGTACGAGCTGATGGATGGAATCTCCTGGTACTGGTCGATACCATCGACTACCAGGTTCTCAATCGCATAACTGCCGTCCTGCGCGATCTGCTCCTGGGCAGCACGAACGTTGATGAACGTATAGACCAAGCGATACGTGCCGTCGACCACATTGCGCTCTGCGTGCATCTGTACAAAGCGGGCACCGGCACCCTTGAGCGCCTGGACATGCGACAGCAGCGCATCGAGCTCGACGGTGGTATAGATTGCCTTTTGCATTACTCGGCCCCCCTTGCAGCGACGGACGCGGCGGGCGTCCCATCAGGTGCGTCGCCAGCGGCGGGCGCGTCGCCGGCCTCAGCCGCGGCCACAAATCCGTCCTCGCCCAGCTCAACGCCGCCATCCCAGGTAGCAGCACCGCCCACGGTAAGCGGGTCGCCGCCGGCGCGCATCACGGCCTCCTTCTGGTCCAGGATGCCGCACGCCTCCACAATGGCGTCGATCACCGTCTCGGGGCGAATGGCGCATCCGGGCGCGTACACGTCCACGGGAATTGCGCGGTCCACGCCACCGATCACGTTGTACGCATCGCGGAACACGCCGCCCGAGCACGCGCAGATGCCACACGCCACCACGCACTTGGGCTCGAGCATCTGGTTATAAATCTGGCGCACGACGGGCAAGTTCTGGGCGTTGACCGACCCCGTCACCAAAAAGATGTCCGCATGTTTGGGGTTGCCGGTGTTGACCACGCCAAAGCGCTCCGCATCGAACAGTGGCGTGAGCGAGGCCAGCACCTCGATATCGCATCCGTTGCAGCTCGAGCCGTCGTAATGAATAACCCACGGCGAGCGTGACATTTTATGATCCATGGATGCCGCCTCCTAAATAAACACGTCGATGAGGATGGGCATAAGGTTGAGCAGGCCAAACACCAGCGCCACGCCCCAGCCGAGCTTAAAGCAGCTGCGCCAGGTGCTACGGGCGAAGGTGTTATCGATCAGTACCTCGACAAAATACGTCATGACCATAACGACCAGGGCGACGACCCAGCTCACCGGGTTGTCCCAAACAAAGAACATGCCCACCCACATCAAAAACAGCACGGTCTCGCACCAGTGCATAAGGGTCATCTTGGCCAGCGTGCCGCCGCTCATCTCGGTGGCGACGCCCTGGACGATCTCCTGATGCGCGTGATGCGAGTACGAAAGATCGAACGGTGACTTGCGCAGTTTGATGGTAAGCACCGCGAGCAGTGCGAGGAAGATGGGCGCGCTGTACACGATGATGGGGGCCGGCTGCCCCGTCACGGCGATGGAATCGAAGCTATCGGTGGCAAGGTACAGGCCCACACTCATCAGCAAAACGGCGGGCTCGTAACTCATGACCTGCAGCAGCTCGCGGTCGGCGCCGACCTGGGCAAACGGGCTTTGCGTCGAGGAGGACGCCAGCACCACAAAGATCGCAGCGAGGGTAACCATAAAGGCGCATAACAGTGTGTTGGAACCCGACACAAAGATGCCGCCGCCCACCACGGTAAAGACGAGCGCGCACGCCATGTAAGTATCGTCCACGGTGTTTACGCTGGCAGGGGCTTTGCGCAGGAGCTTGGCTACATCGTAGAACGGTTGCAGCAGACGCGGTCCCACGCGGCCCTGCATGCGGGCGGACAGCTTGCGGTCGATGCCGTCGATCAGGCCACCAACCAAAGGCGCCAGCAGGGCAAACGCCACGGTGCCTATAAAGATGCCTACGACACCCGAGCCTTCGAAATACTTGCCGCGCAGCACCGAGGGCTCGCCCATGGCGAGCGTATCGGGACCAATCCATGCGCAGCATAGCAGCGCGAACAGAATGATGCCACAGCACACGATGCTGCCCGCGGGGCCAATACGCTTCTCGCCAAGGGCGTCCTCCAGGTACCAATTGCGCTTTTCGGCCTTCACCTCGTGTCCCATCGAGCCGCGGAAATGACGGTAATTGTCGGTTCCCACGCCCGAAAGATATACGTTTACGTGCGGTTTGTTGCTCACGCGGAATGAAGTCAGCAGCACCACGGCGATAAAAGCCACGATAACCACCATTAGATACATGGCATCCTTGCCAATAACATACGGCACGCGGCCAAACACCATGGCCAAGTAAGGCGACACCAGACCGCTCGAGATAATCGGGAACGCTACACAGCACAGAATCAGCAGCGCGGCGATAGTGTTGAGCGCTATCCATTCGGTCTTATGGACATTGCCCTCCACGTTTTCGGCCGTAGAATCCACGCCCGAGAGCTTGGCGAGCCACTTGCCCCAGAAGAAGAACGTCGCGGCCGAGCCAAAGGCCAGCACCATGATCATGAGCACATTACCGGTCTGCGCAAACGCCACCAGGGCGCCCCACTTAGACACGAGCATGCCAAACGGCGCCACGAACATGCCCATGATGCCCAGCATCATCAGTCGCGTCAGGTGCGGCATGCGGCTGAACATGCCGTCCATGTCCTCGATATTGCGGCTGCCGATATGATGCTCGGCCGTGCCCACGCACAGGAACAGCAGCGACTTTGCCACCGTATGGAACAAGATCAAGAAGATGGCGGCCCACACGGCCTCGGGCGCGCCGACACCCAGGCAGGCACTGATGAGGCCCAGGTTGGAAATGGTGGAGTACGCGAGCACACGCTTGGCATTGCTCTGCGAGACGGCCATGAGGGCGGCGAGCAAAAACGTGATGGCGCCCACGCTCGTGACCATAAAGCCGGTCACGGGATAGGTGGCGTACAGCGGGCTCAGCTTGACCATCAAAAACACGCCGGCCTTGACCATGGTGGACGAGTGCAGCAGGGCGCTCGTGGGCGTGGGGGCGACCATGGCGCCGAGCAGCCAGGTGTGGAACGGCATCTGTGCGGCCTTGGTAAGCGCGGCGATCGACAGCAAGACGACCGGCAGCACCAGCAGCGCGGATTGCGCGGTTCCGGCGCCGGAAAGCTCGATCATGCCCGAGATGGTCAGCGGCACGCCGTTGACGTGCAGGAACATAAGGCCCGCCAAAAACGCGATGCCGCCCAGCATGTTGAGGATGATCTGGGTAAAGGCGTTTTTGATGGCCTCGGGCGTGCGCGTATAGCCAATCATAAGAAACGAGCACACGGTGGTGATTTCCCAGCCGCAGAACAGCCACTCCAGGTTGTCGCTCGTCACGATGACGAACATGGCCGAAAGGAACAGGAACATAAGCGCCAGGAACTGCGGGCGTCGGTCGGGCGCGGTCTGCCCACGCAGCGCGGCCTCGCGCTCATCGTGCGCCTGGAAGTCCTTCATGTAGCCCAGGGCATACACGCAGATCAGGCTGCCGACAATGCCAACGGCGAGCACCATGATCACGCTCATATAGTCCAGGTAGAGCGGCGTGGCGGTGACGACCTCGGCCGTGGGCAGCGTCATGGCAGCGAAGGCAACCGAACCCACCAGCTGCACCACGCCGAGCACACCGGTAAGCGCGTTCCTATATTTGAACGCGTTGTACAGGATGACGGCGCACAGAATTACGTCGATGACGGAGCTGATGATCGAGAGCACATGCGAGGTGCCGGGGGCAACCTCAAAGCCCTGCGGACCCGTGCCAAAAAATAAGACGGCAACTACAACGGTCACCGCCATAATAATGCCGGAGCCTACAAGCCCTACCGCATCGCGGGCTCGGTCACTGCGCGCGAGCAGCATGCCCATCGCCGGTACCAGCGGAAACAGGGTAAGGAAATACAGTAGCGTCATACCATCACTCCCCCATGCAAAAACGCTGCAATTATTTAACGTTATAGCTCAAATTGGGAGTTCAGGCGGCAGGTTTTCGGTCAACTGGGGAGTTTTAGGCGTATGGGGTAAGGACATGTCCGCTTTGGAGTAGAGAGGCAACGCTCCCCCTCTCGTAGCGGCGGGCGCACGGGCCACTGCGCGCGGTTTATTGACCACTTTGAAGGATGTCCCGATAGACTCGCGGCGGTCCAAAAAGTTGGCGCGGCAAGAAAAATGCGCCCCTGCGGACGCACCATCCCGTTCGCTATTCCGCCTTTTTAACGCGCGGTTTACGACCCCGCGGCTTATCGACCAAGGCGGCCTCGCCACCGTCGCGATACTGTCGGCACCAAGCTTTAACCGAAGACTCGCTGGGGATCTTGTGCTTGACCATGACCTCACGCACCGTCAGACCATGTTCCAAGCGGTCCTTAACCACGGCAAGCTTAACGTCAAACGAATATGTGTGGTGATGAGAGCCCGCATTGAGAACGGCGTCGGCGCCGCCCACGGCATACGCACGGGCCCACTGACGGGCTGTGGCCTGGGGGATGCCAAGCTCTGCGGCGAGCGCGCGATGGCCGACCCCTTCTTGGAGGATCTCGACAGCGCGCTGCCTAATCTCGGGCGCATGCGTGCGAGTCCTTGTTGTTTCTGACATACCTGCCACTTCTACTTCTTAGCCTTAAACGTTAAATTGCTTTCTTACGTGCAAGTTAGATAGTAGCATTTTACTGTTTGCTCAAAGCAGTTAATTAAAATAGACGCGGCGCTATCTGGGAATTTGACACCAATTTACGACATTTCTTTATTGATTATTTACGCTGGTAACTAGCTCGCAGCTAATCGTCATTCGCTTGCCAGCAATATTGGCATCTCTTTATATCCTTTGGAATAGAGGATGTGATTATTAACCCCTCCTCCAATAATTTTGAGCAGCCTGCAAGGCAGTAGACGCCTCACTCCCCATGATTAGCGCGCATTGCCGTCCACCGGGGCAAAACAAAAAGGGCGGGACCTGCTGCGCTTGCAGGCCCCGCCCCGATTAACACCCGATGGGACGCGGCCGGGCGAGACAGATCCGTGCTACCGCCCCACCTGGCCGCGATGTTCAACTACAGCTCGTTGGCCGCGTGATATGCCGTGCGAATGGCGTTCGCAATGTCGGCGGTGCGCTCGCCCGAGCAGTCGCCCACACAGGTCACGGGCACCGTAACGCCATCCAAGTCAAACGCGTTGGCCTTGGAACCGACGGCCATCACCACGTAATCGCAGGCGATCTTCACCGGCTCCTCGGCGCCGTCATCGGCAGTGCGAATGGCCTCCACGCCCTCGTCGGTAATGGCGGTCAGACGGGTCTTCACGTGCTGCTCCGCGTTGTGCTCTGCAAAGTCGCTCATAATCAGCGGCATAATGGTCTCGGACTCGCCTGTGGCAATCTTGTCGAGCATCTCCACGATCGCCACTTCGCAGCCGTGCTGCAGCAGGTACTCGGCAGTCTCGGTGCCCACCAGGCCACCGCCAATGACGGCGACGCGGCCCGTAAGCTCCACTTTGCCGGCCAGCACGTCCCAGCTCGAGACGACCTTCTTAGAATCGGCACCCGGAACGGGGATGACCACGTCGTGCGCGCCCACAGCCACAATCGCGGCGTCGGCGGCGTTGAGGTCCTCAGTGGTAGCGACGTGGTTGAGCTCAACCTTCACGCCCAGGCCGGGCAGAATCTTCTCGTAATACTCGACCGAGCGCATGATTTCGTCCTTGCGCGGAGGCGCGGCCGCCAGCACAATCTGGCCGCCCAGATGATCGCTCGCCTCGTAGACGGTCACGTCGTAGCCGCGCTTGGCCGCCACGCGTGCGGCCTCCAGACCGGCAATACCGCCGCCCACAACGGCGATCTTCTTGTCGCCCTCGCCCGGCTTAATGGCGATGGTAGCCTCGTCGCCGTTCTCGGCATTGAGCACACACGAGATGTACCTGCGGTTTTGAATCGCATCGACGCAGCCCTTGTTGCAGTTGAGGCACTCGCGGATGGGTTCGCCCGTGGCGGCCTTCAGCGCAATGTCGGGGTCGCACATGAGCGAGCGGCCATAGGCGATGATATCGGCCGCGCCGTCTTCCAGGATCTTCTCGCCGGCCTCGACCGAGACAACACGGCCCACAGTTGCCACCGGCACGGAGACCAGGGCCTTGACGCGCTCGGCCACGGGCAGCGTCCAGTTGTAGGGCATGGCGCCCATGGACGGAATGGTGTCGCCCATATTGCCGGTGTGGTTGGCTTGTGCAACCTGGATCATATCGATGCCCGCGCCCTCGAGCAGCTTGGCAAACTCGCAGGCCTCGTCGGGCTGCAGGCCGCCCTTGCCACGCGGCGTGCCATCGGGGTTCTCCATGATCACGGGGAGCTTATACTCCACCATCAGCTGCGGCGCGGCTTCCTTGATGGCAGCGACGACCTCCAGCGCGTAGCGAACGCGGTTCTCAAACGAGCCACCGTACTCGTCGGTTCGCTTGTTGAGGATCGCGGAGCACAGCGAACCCACCAGGCGGTCGCCGTGGACCTCGATGGCGTCGATGCCGGCCTGCTGTGCGCGAGCGGCCGAGGCAGCGATGGCCTCCTTGATCTGGGTGAGCTGCTCTACACTCGCCTCGTTCACAAAGTGCTGCATGTCGTGGTGCAGCTTGGCATATGCCTGCTTGCGGATCTCGTTGGACTCGGCCATCTTGGCGGCAAAGGTCTCCTCGTCGCCGGCGGCCTTGGCCTCCTGCGCGGCTTTGGCTGCAGCCATGGAGCCCATGACCATGCGACCGACACCGGGCACGTCGTACTCGGGGTGGAACAGCTGCAGCGCGACCTTGGCACCGTGCTTGTGGACGGCGTCGGCCAGTGCCTTAAACGTGGGGATCTGGGCGTCGGTTGCCAGCTTGGGCGTGGGGCTTGCGGTCATGACGGGAGCGACGTCGCCGATGACGATGTAGCCCACGCCGCCACGGGCCAGACGCTCGTAAAAAGCCAGGCTGCGCTCGCCGATGGAACCGTCGCGCTCCTCATAGCCGGTGGTCAGCGGCGGGAACATAATGCGGTTCTTGAGCTCAAGGGGGCCAACCGTAATGGGCTGGAGCAGCTTGGACGCAGGTGCGGTCATGGACATTCCTCTCTTGTAGACGCGGCGGCGATGGTGCCGCGTAGTTGTTTAGAGGATATGGCATGGGGGGGTACAGCGGCACAACGAAAATCGGCGAATATCAGGTGGAGGCAGGCGGATGGGGCGGGGCGGTCCGTCGGTTTGTCTCAATCTGTAACAGCTACCCAGCAAAACCGGGTCTTACTGTTACAGATCGAGATATTCCTCTCGACCCATCCTCAACAATATAAATCTATAACAGCTAGACCCACTTTTGACCCCTACCTGTTACAGATCAAGACAAACGGAAGCGTTCCGTCGGAAAATCTCGATTTGTAACACCTACAGGCCAAAAACAACCCCAGATGTTACAGATCGAGACGAACAAACTCGGTCCGACCAAACATCTCAATCTGTAACATCTAGACCGACTTTTGGCCTCAACCTGTTACAGATCAAGACAAACCAATCTAGCCTGCCGAAAGATCTAAATCTGTAACAGTTACTCGGCAAAAACCGTCCCTCGTGTTACAGATTTAGACAAACGGGACCCAACCCACCGGCATATCTCGATCTGTAACACCTAGCCGCCCAAATCGGGTCTAGATGTTACAGATTGAGATTTTGTTTGAGAGGCCGAGAATTGGACCGAGAACACGGTCCCGGAATAACAAAAAAGCTCGCCGGCTAGGCCGACGAGCTGCAAGTTGGACGATGGGGTCGTACGCCCCGTCCTGCCTATAGAACCTCGACACCGTCTTGGCGATTTCCTCGGTCATCAGCTGCTGCATGTCTTCCTCCGTTCCGGGCACGTGGCCCTCAACATCTCGCCCCTGTGGGCAAAGCCGCACCGGAGCGAAGACGGGTCAAGGGAGGTCCATGACGACCTCCACCAACCGGAGCGGAGCGGAGGTTTGTGTGGGGTCTCATGGGCCCCCTTGACGCGGCGTAGCGGAGGTGCCACCCGGTGTTGATGTTCACTAAGAAGTGGTCCGAGTGATCACTGGGAAATGAGCACCGTGAGCACGAGAAATTGAGCAGTTTAAGCAGGAGGGCCGCGCCCCGGGGACCGGGGGGGCGGCCCTCGCCGTATGGTTTCCCCGGGCGGTTACTTTGGCGAGCCCGCCCGGGAAGGATGGAGGAGATGACCGTGCCCCTGGACACAGTGAATGATATACGGTCGATGGATGCCGCCGGGCGCTCGAGGTCCGAGATCGCCCGAGTGCTCCACGTGAGCCGGAACACCGTGGCGAAGTACGCCGACATGGAGGACATGTCGCCCGCCGCGCCGATGCCCCGGAGGAGGGGCAGGCCCGCGCTCGAGGGCAACGAGGAATGGGTCGCGGGCGTTCTCGAGGCCGACCTCGGGGCCCCGAGGAAGCAGCGCCACACCGCCAGGCGGATCTACGACAGGCTCGTCGCCGAGCGCGGCTACGGCGGCTCGTACTCCACCGTGCAGAGGTTCGTCCGCGAGCTCAGGCTCGCCCGGGCGGCGGCGGGCGGAGAGGGGTACCTCGAGCTCGAGTGGGCGCCCGGCACCTGCCAGGTCGATTTCGGGAACTTCCGCGCCGCGGTCGGCGGGAGGACCCTCGACCTCAAGCTGCTGGTCGCGACGCTCCCGCACTCGAACGACCGGCAGTGCGTCGCCCTCATGTCGCAGAGGTCGGAGTGCCTGTGCGCCGGGCTGCTCGAGATCTTCCGCCGCTGGGGCCGCGCCCCGGCTGCGATGGTGCTCGACAACGCCACCGAGGCGGGCAGGATGGTACGCGGCGAGGTCACGGAATCGAGGCTGTTCTCGCAGTTCAGGGCCCACTACCGCTTCGAGAGCCGGTACTGCAACCCCTATTCGGGAAACGAGAAGGGCTCCGTCGAGAACGCCGTGGGGTTCCTCCGGCGCAACCTCCTCGTCCCCGTGCCGGCGTTCGGCACGCTCCCCGAGCTCAACGCGTTCCTCGCCGAGGGATGCGCGAGGATCAACGCGGAGTCGCGCTGCCGCGACGGCAGGCCGCACGGGGAGGCCTACCGGGAGGACCTCGCCGCCATGCGCGCCCTTCCCGGCGTGGAGTTCGACGCGGTGAGGTGGATCACCGCCCGCGCCGACAAGCGCGGCTACGTCGAGGCCGACGGGCGCGAGTACGTCGCCGGGCCCGCCTGGCACGGGCGGAGCCTGCTCGTCGGCATGCGCGCGACGACGGTGGAGATCCTCGCCGACCGCGGCCGCCGGGTCGCCGTCCTCCCCAGGGCCTTCGGGGAGGGCCCCGCGGTCCGGAACCCCCTCTCGCTCGTGCCCGCCATCATCGCCAGGCCGAGGGCCTTCGGGGAGTCGACGATCAGGCGCGACATGCCGCCGGGGCTCGTCGAGGGGATCGACCGGATGGACTCCGCCGGCAGGAGGCGCACGCTCAGGTCGATCGGCCGGGCGAGCGAGTCCTCGGGCTTCGAGGCGGCATGCGAGGCGGCGCTCAGGGTCGTCGAGGGCGGCCGCGTCCCCGACGACGCCACGGTCGACGTGCTGGCGAGGCGCATCGCGGGAGGCGGCGGCGGGGCCGGCGGGGCCGACCTGTCGGTCTACGACGGGTTCCTGAAGGGGGCGGTCGCCGATGGCCGCTAGCGAGGAGCTGGCCCGCAGGGTCGTGGAGGCCGGGCGGTCGTGCTCGCTCACCACCGCCGTCCTGGAGGAGTGGTCGAGGCTCGGCACCCCGAAACAGGTGGAGTACCTGGCGGGCTACCTCGAGGCGGAGAGGTCCAGCCGCGAGGCCTCGAAGCGCGCGACGCTGCTCAGGCGCTGCGCGCTGCCGGCGCCCAAGACCTTCGACGGCTACGACTGGTCGGCCGTGTCGTGGCCGGAGGGCATGGGGCGCGAGTCGCTGCTCGCGCTCGACTTCGTCGAGCGCAGGGAGGACCTCGTGCTCATGGGCGACGTCGGCACCGGCAAGACGCACATGGCGTCGGCCCTCTGCGCGCTGGCGTGCGAGAGGAGGCTCGAGGCGCGCTTCTTCACGGCGTCCTCGCTCGTGATGCGCCTGAGGCGCGCCCGCGACGACGGGAGGCTCGACCGGGAGGCCGCGCTCATCGGCAAGGCCCGCCTGCTCGTCATCGACGAGCTCGGGTTTCTCCCGCTCGACTCGGACGGGGCGAGGCTGCTCTTCCAGGTCTTCGCCGACGCATACGAGAGGCAGTCGGTGGTAATCACCACGAACCTGGAGTTCAGCAGGTGGGGGTCGGTGTTCGGGGACGACCAGATGGCCGCCGCCGTGATCGACCGCATCGTCCACCACGGGAGGCTCGTCCAGTTCCGCGGCGAGTCCTACCGCGTCCGCCATGCCCTCATGCAGGAGGGCTAGCCGCTCAAAAAGCGTGCGCGCTTCCGATGCTCAGGCTGCTCAATTTCCGATGATCTTTTTGCTCAAATCCTCTTGACGAAACACACCCGGCCGCGAAGCCGTGGCCATACGGCGGCGTATGCCGCCTATCGGCAACAAAAAGGCCCGCCTTCGGCGGGCCTAAAAGGAAATGACCGTCTTCAAGGTAAAACGAGGATCCCAACACGCGAACCGGGTGCAGGCTATCAAACCGGGTTCTTGATCTCCGCCGAATCGAAGGCCCAGACCCACCAGCGGCTCAATTCAAGGCGATCATGGCCGATCGCCCTCTCAAGGTACAGGATTGTCTCCCATCGACCGAACCTGACCGCATACTGCTGATTACTGCTTCCGTTCAACACGGGGCCAGGAGGAGAGACTTTCAGGATCTCGTCGATTGGAAACCGCCTGCCGTCGGGCCAATCGACCGCGAACGGACGAACCTCGCCCGAGCTCGTCACCATCACCATGACATCGACATACTGCTTATGGGCGCGGCGGTCATGGTCGGGACCCACCGAGCGAACGGTGCATTCACCTGTAAAAACCGCTTGCGCCGAGCTCATATATGAACCGCCGCCATGCCGGAACCCTTGGCCACGAACCATCTGCCGCCCTCCCACCAGATGGTTTTGCGCTGTTTCGCGATGCAGACGCCGACCTCGACACAAAGGTTGCCGAAGATCGCGCGACCATATTCCTGCCCGTCATAAATAGACTCGACTGTCCACGACCGGCCGTCGGGCCAGTGGATCACCCGGGGATCCGCCGGCCCATGGTTGAAATTGACGGACCCCTTGGTATCAACGTCGATATAGATACGACGCTCCTCTACCGGTATCCCACACGTCCCGGCCAGCGAATGCTTCTTGTACAATACGACCCCCATAGTACGAACATATGTTCGATACTATAGACCAATATTTCTACCGTTGAGGAGCATTTTCATGACCGAGCTCGAACAAAATCGGATCTTCGATATCAGCTACGAGATGAGGGGGCTCGCGGCAACGCTCGTCGCCGCCTCACGCGGCGATATCCAAGACCCAGAGAGAGTCGTCGAATTCGCCGCAGGCCAAGTTGACCGCCTTGCCGGAAATCTTGTCGATTGCATCACGGATAACGACGCCACAGCGACCGCACAAGGATAGACCTGGCCCCGATATTCAATAGAAAACGCCCCGGCAATTTACTGCTGGGGCGTTTTTTAGAGCTCAATCTCCGCGATTATTTTTTTCATCTCGAGGGCCCATCCGAGCTGTTCCTCGATGTACCCCGGCCATGCGTCCTGGTGGCCCTTGATGGGGTGGCCCGCCTTGTAGAAGCGCAGCCCCGAGGCCTTTTTCGCATCGAAGGTCACCGCCGTCAGCCCGAGGTGATCCTCGAAGACCCCGCTGTTGGCGATGGCGCGGTGCCCGATCTCCTTGTCGTCGTCCACGTACAGCTCGATGCCCGTGCGGCCCTTTTGCGTATCGATGAGCAGGGCGAGATGGTATGCCGAGACCCCCAGGCGAAGCGTCGACCAATGGTCCTTGCTGGGCTTCTGCGGGCTGAACTCCTTGAGGAACTCCGGATGGCCGCCCGCCACATCGCGGTAGGCCGTCCAGTACGCCAGCTTGACCTTTTCGGTCTCGCTGAGCCCCTCGGAGAGCTTCACGGTCTTGGTCCACTCGTTCGGCTGCTCGACCACGCCGAAGCGCGGGGCGGGCAGGGAGTCCCCGATCTTCCAGAGCTCGACCTCGACCAGGAAGAAGCCGAAGTCGCTGTCGGTGTGCTGGTTGAGCCACTCGATGGCCTGGCGGTGCTCGTCGCGGGCGCGCGCCACGACCCAGATGACGACCTCGGCGCCCTTGCCGGCGGCGTACGTGATCACCTTGCCGAGGTGGTCGTGGTTGGTGTCCTCGAGCTGGTTCTCGATGATCACCTTGCGGCCCGTACCGGACTCCTGCGCGTAGATGTCCACGTTGAACGATCCGACCGAGGACTCAGTCTCTATGAGCTCGAGCTCGATTCCGACCGCCGTCCCGAGGGTTGCGAGGTTCTGCTCCTCGGCCAGCCACTTGGTGAAGTCGTGGGCCTCATGCGGCCACACCTCGCGCAAGGGGACCTTCTTGATGGTGTCCAGGTTATAGGTCTTCATCCGCCGCCCTCTCGATCGATAATCCAGTGCCGTTGTAGAGCCTCTCGCCGTCAAACGAACGCAGCAGGAGCCCACGACGTTCGTCGACGTCCTTCAGCTCGCACGGATATACGAATAGCAAAATGTTTTGCCGGTACTTGTAGTCAGCGTAGACATCAGGATCGCCCAATCGCGTAGGTACGGACACGATATCGTCCGCCATACGCTCACTTGACCCCACGTATATTCCGAGATAGTCGCTGAAGTTCTTATCGTGGTCATGCCTGCGGTATGTCGCGATGAGATAGCAGCCGGGCATATCGTAGCCGTTGAACGCAGTCTCGGAGGCTTTGCCCTGCTGGCAGATGAACTCGTGCAGGGGCATCACCGTCGACGCGCCTTCAAATATTGATTGCCTGGCGGCATCGATCTTCTTGCGAGCCTCCGCGGCGGCCCTTGAGTCCTGGAACGCCTTCGTGGCATCACCCAACGCGCCGGCCGCCGCGCCGACGCCTTCCGCCGCCGCACCAAATCCCTTGCCGATGCCGTCGGCAACAGCACGCGCGCCGCTGGTCGCCCCGTCGGCAGCGCTTTTCACGGCTCCATCGACATCGAAACCGAGCTGCTTTGCCCCATCGACAACCCCGGCGGCGGCGGCCAAAACCCCCGCCGCAAGATTCACCGTGTCTTTTACGGTTTTCAAATTGACGGCCATATCGAGCCTTCCCTTCTATTCCACCTTGCCAAATCGGTTCATGACCTCAAGTAGCTCGCCCGTCGTGACGATTTTTGCCTGCGAGTTGCCGTTGAAAACTGCGTCGAGCTTGCTTCGACCCACGTTATCGCCTATTGCGAGGTACTTCGTGCTCTGCGCGGGTTTGCCATCGGTCGCCTTCATCCCGCATTCCTTAAGTGCGGTAAGGATCTCATCGCGTTTGTAGCCCGGGGTAACGCCGGATACCTTCACCTTGAGTCCGACCGGATCAGCAATTTCGCCCGGATCGCCTCTATGGCCCGCCTCCTCGGCTTTCGCCAGAACCTCTTCGATGGTTTCTTGCGACCCGTTCACCAGTCCCAAGCCCGTGAAAACACGCTTGCAACCATGATGGGAGGAGGCATTCAGAGCCCAAACGGCGGGCTCGAGCGCACCGAACTCGCCGACCAGTCCATTGAAAATCCCAAGGCATGCCTCGGCGTCGCTCATGGCATCGTGGTGGCTATCAAGATGCACGCCGTAATGCTCGCAGAGGTCGACAAGCGCTCCGGGCAGACCCTTCTGCTTCGCCACCAGCATCGTATCGATCACTTCGATCTCGGGCATTTCGATGTCGTAGGCAGCCAGACTCTTCTTGATGTGGTGAATGTCGGCGCCGTTAGCGTTATGCGCGACCAGGATATAGTCTCGCAGCAAATCCGCCAGACCGGCATCCTCCCAGAAGCGGACAAAGGTCGGCATGTCGTCCAGTGAGTCCCAATCGATTTCCAGATGAGACCTGCTCCACCAACCAATCTCGCTCTCAGGATTGATCAACCGGCAAACCGGGTCGCCCACGCAGTTTCCCTCAAGATCCGTGAGGATGTAGGCGACCTGGCATATCCTCTGCTGGGGATTCGCCGTCTCGCTGTCCCAGAAGATATATCCCTTTTTCGCCATACGGCTTCCTTTCCCTTAAAACGAACTGTTCGACCCGCGATGAAGCATTATCAGGAGCTGTTCGTTAACTCTGCGGCGATAATGTCGCTGTCCGTGAAGACGAAACTGATGAGCTCATCTTCCAAAGGCGCGCGCTCTTGCTCCTCCTCGGCCTCCTCGAATGTCATCGGCATCTCGCGGTCTCCCGAAAACTCATGGCAGATAGCATAGAGACGCGAGGGCCTATCGGCCCATTTATCAGCTGGTTGGCCAAAGGCGTCATACGGCCGCAGTCCGTCCCCGGCATCGCGCCAGACGATTGCCGGACCGACCGGAGAAACGGAGTCCAAGGCGAACCTGGCGGTCCATTCCGTCGAACCGCATGGCTCGTCCCTATCGGTACAGGTGTAGACAACACCGTGGTACGCAAGCGAATACTCGTTCTCATGTTCATATTGCCACAGCCAGTCGGATGCCCAGGGATACCGTCCCTCAACAATCCCCGTCCAGCTGGAGACGATCGCCTCCCACGGAAATCTCTCCCCGTCGGGCAGCACGCACTCGGTCTCAGTGGAGGCGTCGAGGTCAGACATCACGCACGCTATGCCGTCAAGCGCCGCATCGTCGACAATTGGCTCACCGTTTTGCTTTCGGTAAGTGAATCCGGGGTCCCCCTCAGCCATTACTTCACCTTCCATGCGTCAGGCCAGTCGGCAGGTTGGGCCTTCTCGTTCAAGGCGGGCAGCTCGTTAACGATAGCGATCGTCTCCATCGACACAGTCACGACGCGCTCGACAAGATCGACGATATAGCGCGGATCGTCGCTGTAGTCGTTGGGATCGTTGATGATGCCCGAGGCCTTGTCCTTGCGGACCTGATAGCGATCCATGAGCCAGCCGATGGCCGAGCGTCCATTGACGACGTACTCGTATGCCTCAAGTGGGATGCCGCGCAGCGTCATGTTCTCGGCAACCTTGAGGACGGTCATGTCCTGACCCTTGGGGTGTTCCTCATCCTTCTTGTGCGGGCCGAATTTCATTTTGACCGTTCGACCCGGGTTCACCGAATCGCCGTCCTCGACGATCGATGCCCATGGGTCAATCGTCTCGTAATCGAGATGAAGATGGGCGAGCTTTCGTCCCGCCTCCGAGAATCGAGCGAAATCTTCGGCAAGGGGGATGCGCGGCAGCTCCTTCTTGAGATTCGACTCGAAACGCTTGCGGTACTCGGGAGAGTGCAAGATGCCGTAAACGTAATAGAAGATATCCGTCTTGTTGAGCTCGATGCCGCCGTCCTTCTTGTAGCGCTTCGGGAATACGTGCGGGTAGGCTTCGCGAAAGACCTTAAGAGCCTCATCCGTGATGGCATCATGGCGTGAATAGGTCTTCTCGGTATGGCTCGCACCGCTGCCAAATAGAGATGTCTGTCCACCGGGGGCTATATAGTCGTTTTCGTCAAAGAGGGTCGTGCCCACCCGCTCCTCTTCGTACCAGTAGAGAGGAAAACACTGGGCATGGTGATTCAGCTCCAGATCTGGCAATATGTCAGAAATAAACGGTCCACGTTCACCAAACAGAATCACAAGATTGTCGAAGCAATGAGAGTGATTTTGCTGGTAGGTCATTGCGCCGCCTTTTCCAGGCATATCCCCCCTGGCAGTCTTTCGATCCACAGAGATAGATATGGGTTTGCTGGTAGGTCCTTGCGACCGCTCGCCTTCGGCGAGCGGGAAAAGGCGGGTTTGCTGGTAGGTCATTGCGGTCAGCTGCTTGCAATAGTAAACCCACTGCTTGCAGAACGGACGATACATACCGGCAACGACATGTCTGTCGTCATAAACTGCCCGCCGTCCGCGCCTCACATCTTCAAGTTGATTCCGATTCCAGCTGATAACCGTCGGTTCATAGGTTACGAAATCCTCAGGCTTTACCCCATTGCCTTCTCTGGCATACCTGTCAACCTCATAGTCAAGCCTATCTATCAAGCCTTTCATATTTGAACGAACAACCGAACCAGAATAATTCCAAGCCCATGAGTCACGACCAGTCGCAATTCCCAAGGAAAAGGTCTTGAAGAGGCCGCATGGCTCCTTCATTTTGTTGATAGCCATAGGGGCGAACAAGTCGAAGGATTTATCCCTCTTGTCGAACCAGTCACCGTGTTCGTCCGGGATAATCTCGCGCCAAGCAACGTTACCGTCAACGGCGGCGAGTTTGATTGTCTCCAGCTTCTCCTCGCGAGATTTATAATCTTCGACACCAAAGTAATGAATAGTCGCCGAATGCGTTTCAGCCTTCTTTTTCACCAACATGGTCACGGCGACAGGCGTCCTAGACCCTTGGCCGAAAACCTTGCCGCCCTCTTTTCGCGACTCCTCGCCCATGGTCCGCTGGTTACCGCGAAGATCGAAGATGAAAATATCATCGAACTCCTTAAGGAAGCAACGACGGATACCAGCCATCGCCTGCCCCCTCAACCAGCCGGCATTGGAAACAAAGCAGACTATCCCCTGTTCTCCAATACGATCAGATGCCCATCTGAACGCACGGATGTACGAGTCGTACATCTGACGTTTGTTGCTCGCATTGGAGGCTTGGACATAAGTCTGCTCAAGTCGAGAATCAAGAGTCGGATAAGACTCGTTCGCATTGTCATCGTCGGCATTTTTCTGCCCAGAAGAATAGGGTGGATTACCCACGATCACCCGGATCGGGAGTGCATTCTGGATACGCACGCGATCCGTGTTGTCGTAGAACACCTCGTCGTCGAGCGTGTTCGACTCCTCGGTCATCTGGAACGTATCGGTGAGCACCGCGCCCTCGAACGGCTGATAGTCGCCGCCCATGCGGGCATGGTAGGCATACTCGATATTCACCGTCATGATGTAGTACGCGAGCAGCAAGATCTCGTTGGAGTGGATCTCGCGGATGTACTTGCGCTTGAGTTTCTCGTCGGGGATGAGGTCGCTCTCGATGAGGTGCGCCATGAACGAGCCCGTGCCCGCGAAGGGGTCCAGGATATGCACACGATCGTCGGCGAGCGACTGGCCGAACTCGCGCTTGAGAACGCGGTCGGTCTCGCGGAGGATGTAGTCGATGATCTCGGTCGGGGTGTAGACGACGCCCATCTTGTCCGAGGTCGCCTTGAACGCGACCTTGAAGAACTTCTCGTAGAGGTCACGGATGAGCTGCTGACGCGCCGCATCCGACTGGATGGCGGCAGCGCGGCGGCGCACGCTCGCATACACGTCATCGAGGACCTCGGAATCCGATGCCTCCTCAATCTTATGCTCTTCGAGTACGCCCAGGAAACGTTCGATGGCGACGGACACGGGGTTCGACTTCGCAAACTCGAAGTCCCCGAATAGGGCGTCGAACACCGGGACGGTGATGATGTGCTGGGCGATCATCTCGACCGCGTCCTGCTCGGTGATGCTGGGGTTTAGCGAGTCCTGAAGGCCGTGCAGGAACGTCTTGAAGCTGCCGGACACTTCGTCGTTCTCGCGAACAAGTTTGCCGATGCGTTCGATGTGGCGCTGGGCGATCTTCGCCACGTCCTCGGCCCACTCATCCCAGTAGATGCGCGTGCCGCACTTCTTGACCAGCGTGGTCTTGACGGCCTTCTCCCAGCGCTCGACCGGGAAGAAGGTGAGCCTCATCTGTACGCCCTGCGTGATCTCCGCCGCCTTCTGGCTCTCCTCCTGCTGCTTGAGCTTGAGGTCGCCGGCGTCCCACCCCTTCTGGTTGGCCGATCCGGCAACCTTGTTCTTCTCGGCCTCCTGCTGGAGGGCGAGCGCGTTGACCTTGGCCTCGATTCGCTCGTCGTGCGAGCGGAGGGCCTGGAGAATGCTCCAGACGTTCGCGAACACCTTGCTGTCGTCGAGCGCCTCCTCCGGCGTCATGCCGGCGGGAACGAAAATGGGCAGGATGATGTAGCCAAAGTCCTTGCCCTCGGCGCGCCTCATGACGCGGCCGACGGCCTGGACGACGTCCACGGTCGAGTTCTTGGCATTGAAGAAGATGACGGCGTCGAGGTTGGGCACGTCGATGCCCTCGGCGAGGCAGCGTGCATTGGTGAGAATGCGGCACTCGTCCTCGGCGACGTCCCCTCCGAGCCAGGTGATGTTTCTCGTGCGCTGGTCGGACGGCATGTTGCCGTCGACATGGCGCAGCTCGCACTTGAGCGGGAGCTCCTCGTGCTCGTCTTCGGCAAACTTCTCGACGATTTGCGAGAAGGCCTCCGTGATGGTCTTCGATGCATTGATGGTCGAACAGAAGCCGACGGCGCGGTGTAGCGGCTTGCAATCGGTCACCATGGTCTCGACGTCATCGACGACGAGCATGCCACCGAGACCGGTCGCGTCGTCGGGCGCGCCCTCGCCGTGATCGACGAGGCCCTTCCAGCAGCCGATAATCTTGCCGATGTCCGAGGGCTCCAGGCTCATTGCGTTAACGCCCTGGTCGCTCTCCAGGGAGGGCAGGCGGTCCCCGATGGCATCCTCCTGGACGGTGAGGACAACGACCTTGTAGTCGGTAAGCAGCTTCTGCTCCACGGCCTCGCCGAACTTGATCTGGTAGGCGGTGGGGCCGTAGATGGACTCGTCGTCCATGGAGGCGATGGTGTAGTCCTCCTCGGCGCCCTTGCGCTTGGCGGTCTCGCCGTAGATGCGCGGGGTCGCCGTCATGTACAGGCGCTTCTTGGCGGCAACGTTCTCGTTGAAGTGGATCTTCATGAAGGCCGAAGCCTCCGTCTTGGAGACGCCGGGGAGTGCGTTGCCGGTCGTGCGGTGGGCCTCGTCGCACACGACGATATCGAACTCGGGCATGCCGAGCGCCTGCGCGTCGTGGATGACGCCGATAGATTGGTAGGTCGAGAAGATGACGACCAGGCCGTCGGGGTTTGAGCACCTGCAACGCTTGAACGAGCGGTACAGGCTCTCAGGATTCGTCGTTGCGGGATACTCGAATGAATCGAGCGTCATCGGGATGACGTCGTCCTTGCGTGACGCCTTCGAGTCCGAGCAGACGACGAGCGAGGACATGGGCACGCGGCTCTGGCCCATCCACTCACGCATGGACTGCCCAACGAGGGAGATCGACGGCGCGCAGAAGAGGATTGTGCCGGCGGCGGGGCCGACCCAATCCTCGACGAGGCGGAGGGACATGAGGGTCTTCCCCGTGCCGCACGCCATGATCGCCTTGCAGCGGTCAAACTCAGCCCACTTCTCCTCGATTGCCGCGACCGCGCGCTCCTGATGAGGGCGGAGGTCGTAGGTTACACGCTCGCCGGCGGGAACACCTTCGATAAACGGGGTCCAGTCGAGATTGGAGGCCGCCATCTTGGCGGTATCAATGTACATGGATCCGCTGGCGTCGATTTGCTTCTGGAGGTTCTTTCCCGGACCCTTCGCCGTCGTCATGACCATCAGGGAGTCGACGCCGTCGATAAATGCCGCATGGGCGAAGAACGAGTCGCAGATGCCCTTGGGAAGGTCCTTCTCGCCGTCATAGCACTTGCATTGGATTGCCCACCATTCCCCCGCCTCGGCGGTCTGGGCCATGAGGTCGATTCCGTTGTCTTGGGTGTCGTGGACGGGGCAATCGTCCCATTCGAGTGCCTGGGCTATCGTCCCGACACGGGAGAAGAACAGCGCGTAGAAAGGGTCGTTCTTGAGATAGTAGACGCAGGCCGCCTCGTACTTGTCACCCTTCTCCTTGGTCGTTGCCGACCCGTTGACGATAGGGTCAAGGGCATCGTAGACGGTCTTCATATAGCGACTCCTTTGTTGTTATTCAGACGTCACTATTTTAGCTAAGGACCGCCAGAACTCTTTCTAATTGGAGTTTATCGGTCGACAAGTCAAGCCGACCGGCCCGCGATTATCAATGGTTTATATGCTTCACAAAATAAATTGCCACAGGATTCACCCGCAATTCACCCGCAAAGAAAACCAATAAAGAAAAAGCTCGGAAGCAATTATGCTTCCGAGCTGCAAGTTCTTGGTCGCGGGGGCAGGATTTGAACCTACGACCTCCGGGTTATGAGCCCGGCGAGCTACCAGACTGCTCCACCCCGCAATGTCTGGGCGCCTCATGTGCTCAAGAAAGAATGTTACTCGGGAGTTCGGTGGACGGCAAGGAAAATCTCGTAGAGCATAATTCCTTCATATTTAAAACCCCTCAGCCCATATCACCGTAAACGAATCGCGGCCGAGCGCCGTCGACAGCACGTATACAATGGTGCGCGTCCTTTTATGCCGAAACCGGGAGTAGACATGCTGCTCGCTATCGATATGGGAAACACGCAGACGGCCATGGGCCTGTTTGACGGAGACGAGCTGGTGCAGTCGTGGCGCATGCCCACCGACCGCTCCTATACCGCAGATGAGATCCATGTGCGCCTGATGGGTTTTTTTAAGATGTACGGCCTTTCGCTCGACGCGGTCGACGCTATCGCCTTTGCGGGCGTGGTGCCGCAGCTCTCGCGCGAATGGCATGCCGTGGCCAACCGCATTGCCGCAGACGTCATCGTCATTGGGCCGCAGACGGCCGCCGTGACCAAGCTGCGCGCGGCGCGTCCCCAGGCCGTAGGTGCCGATCGCGTCGCCAACGCCGTTGCGGCTGAGTCTTTCTACGGCGCGCCGGCAATCGTGGTGGACTTTGGCACCGCAACCAATATCGACGTCATCGATGAGGACGGTTATTACATTGGCGGAGCGATCGCGCCGGGCATCCGCATCTCCATGGATGCACTTGCCACCCGCGCCGCCAAGCTCGCCAGCGTGCCGCTCGAGGCGCCCGATCACGCCATCGGCCGCGATACCGAGGAGTGCATCAAGGTCGGCGCCGTGGTGGGCACCGCCGCTATGGCCGAAGGCCTGGTCGCGCGCATGAAGCGCGAGCTGGGCCGCGAGGATGCCACCGTTATCGCCACGGGAGGCCTCGCCGGCATCGTCGCCGATTCGACCGATGCCTTCGACGTGGTCGATGGACAACTCACCATCAAAGGCATTTGCGAAATCTACCGCCGCATGCAGAAGCTGGGGTAAGACAGGGACCGGAGCTAGGCGTGAGCACTGTCTTATCCCCTCTGTTTCTCTGACGCACGGACTAGGTGACTCTAGTTCTCCAACCCCTCCGTGAGCCAGATCAAGGGACTACGTTTCATCAAAACAGAAAGACCGACACAAATGCGACAGCGTCGCTTTCGTGTCGCGACGCCGCCCCCTCGGCAAACGCGGCGTAGTGTTGCACTAGGTCCGAATGCCAGACGCACAAGTCCGGCCTCCATCCGTATCCCGCCTTTCGAGGGCATCCGCAAGCACTTGATAGTAGATAGCCGAATCCTGCGCCGCAGCGAGGCCCGACACCTGCCCGTCGCCGGTCTCCACCACAATCCAGGTTCCATCCACTCGCTCCGCAAAGTCCACGGTGTAGTAGGGGCTCCCAAGATTTGAGCACGCCAGTACAAGCTCCTCGGGCGGCTTCGCAACATTGGTCGGCTGATTTGAATTCCTACATACGTTGAGGAGATTCCCGTCGAGATAGAAAGCTCTCCATTCATTCGTTGCACCACCGTAGCGGGCCAAATCAACGTACTCTTTGCAGACAATACCGACCGTGAAAAGGTCCCCGCGGAGCTTGACGAACTCTTTAACAATCCCGTCCATGCGCTCCTGGCTCACGGGAGTGTGAAAGCTAACGGGAAACCTCGTTCCTTTGACCGACTTTACATAGTCCTTGACCATAAACTCCGTGAACATGCGGTTGATTACCACCGCATCAGCCCGATGGCCTAGAAAAGCAGAGCGCGAGCTCTCCACGCTCCTCGAACAGTTCCAGATCGAAAAGCCCCACGTCAAGACGCCCCTCAGCGCACGCAGACTCATATTCGATGCGCATCGACCCATCTGGAGCTATCTTCTCAAAATAGTCAGCTGGAAAGAGTACGTTGGCAACCCTTGGCATAGCAGCCCCCTTCGCAAACCTCAACCTCACCTTTCTTGCACGTCCACCGACGGCAACGCGACGCTTGCCACAAAGAGCGGTACGCCGGTGCGAGACACGAGCGCTGCATAGAAAGGCCTGTCAAGCGTTATCTTGCGCGGCTCTGGCGGGTTCTCCGGCGGAAGGCCCGCGACAGCGACCATCACCGTGTACGCGCCGGCCTCTACGCCGTTCTCATCGACAGCGAACTTCGCGCCATGGACAATCTGCGTTGGAGTCCCCTCTACCCCCACCATAGGTGTAAGCTCCATCGCAGTTGCCGTAGAGACGCCGGCGGCCTTTAGCAGCGAGCAGACGTCCGAGAGCGTCGACTCGCATTCAAAGCGAGGAATCCCCAGGTCGACGGGCTCCCATTCTCCCTCGCCTTGGGACAGACGCTCGAATAGCCCAAGCGCGTCATCAATATGATCATCCTCGCCGCTCGGAAGAACAAAACACACGCCGGCATCGGAGCTGAGCGGCAACAAGAAGGCAACCCTGCCGTTCTCGACAATCACCGCACAATCGCGCTTGCCACGCATAAACGCTGCTTGAACATCGCCGTTCTTTGCATGGAAGGTCTCAACTTTGGTCGATTCGCCGTCAAACGGATCCGCCCATGCATCCTTCATGTAAAGCGCGCTCACAAGACAGGCAAGAGCCACTGGTGATAACTCGATGCTTGGCGACAACAGGCCGTGAGTTTGTTCGGCTATCCAATCGGTTACCCGTTGGCTAACGCGCGGATCGGCCAAGTCATCGATTGACACATGCACGCTGCATTTGTCGCACTCGTGCAGAAACGCCTCCGATGGGCTCGCGGACCTGGAAAGCCAAGCTGCCGTTGCCGTGCTCGCATCATAACCGTCATAGCCCCAGTTCCGCTCCAGCTCGATGCCGAAGGGATCACGCTCGCTAAACATGTCGCCATCGCCCAGGAGCATGTCGAGCTCCCGACATGTGGCGCCCGAGGCACCCTTTCGTACAATCGTCAACAAGCTCGCGACGCACGCAGGCGACCAAACCCCGTTCTTGCCTTGAGAGAGTATTTTCTCGGATAGGGATTTTGCAACCCTCCATGCCTGTGGACACGCCGAATTTGCTTTGTCAGCCATAGTCTGCTCCCATCGTTAGGACATAAACTATTATTTCGCACGGCGCGGACACAAATCTCGCACCGGAAAGGCAGCCCAATGGCTTTCTAAGAGGCTCAAAGCCTTTCTATTCCTCAAAAACGAAAATTTTTCAGTTTTGAGGAATAGGCTCGAAGCACGCTACGCCTCACCGCACAGCCACCTCGCCAGGTCCACGATCTGCACTCCGTCGCGGTCCGTGGCCTCGTGATGCGTGCGGGCGAGAATCATCTTGGGGTATGCGTCGCCAATGCTCAGCAGTGGCGAAATCTCGCGTTCAAATGTCTTATCCGAGCTGATGTCGTCGCTCACCTGAATGTAGAGCTTCTCGCTTCGCTTGATTGCTACAAAGTCAATTTCCTTTTTATAGAGTACGCCGACGTATACCTCATATCCGCGGCGCAGCAGCTCGATGGCCACTATGTTCTCGTACACGCGACCCCAGTCCATATCGCGTGTACCGAGCAGCGCGTATTTGAACGCGTGGTCCGCCAGGTAATACTTCTCGCCGCTCTTAAGGTATTTCTTGCCGCGAATGTCATATCGACGAACTTTATAGAAGGCAAATGCATCGCACAGGTACCCCATGTACGCACCGACCGTCTTGTTCGTAATCTTTAGCCCATCCGCATTTAATGCATCGGTAATGTTGCGTGCCGACGTAATGTTGGAAACGTTGTCCATCATGTAATCGGCAATGCGCAGCAGCGCCGATTCGTTTCTCACGTTATGCCGTTGCACGATATCTCTCACAATGAGCGTCTTAAAGACGTTGGAGAGATATTGATAGCGCTGCTCCTGCAGTGGATAAGGGTAAGAGCCAGACATACCGCCGGTTCTCGCATACTCATCGAAGCCACGGTCGACCTCGCCCTCGTCGCCATAGAGACGATACTCCTCAAACGAGAATGGGAAAACCTCGATCTCGAACGTGCGCCCCGTAAAGAGCGTCGACAGATCGCTCGACAGCAAAAAGGCATTCGATCCGGTAATGAAGATGTCATACTGCTCGGATGCGTGAAGGCTGTTGATCGCACGCTCAAAACCGTCGCACATCTGAACCTCATCGATAAGCAGAAAGTTTTGTTTGCCGGGCACCCGATGATCTTTTACATAAGCGAGCAGGGCGTGATACTCGAGTAGGTTCTCGAACTCATCGAGGTTGTAATTGATATGGATGACATTCGAATTAGGCAGATTTGCCTCCACATAATCGCGGAGGGCCTCGAGCAATTTTGATTTACCGCTGCGGCGGATGCCCGTGATGACCTTGATATCCGGCACACCAATAAGACTCGTCAACGTGTCCATATATGACGATCTATTGATGAGTTTCATCGGGGCCTCCTCGCGGTCTTTTATCACTATTCCTCAAAAACGAAAATTTGTCAGTTTTGAGGAATAGGCTCTATAGCGAATATACCTCGCGAAAGGCCGAGCTGCCTTAATCCTATTCCTCAAAAACGAAAATTTTTCAGTTTTGAGGAATAGGGCCGCGATGCCACCCTGTAGTCGTGCAAAGACCCTCCCCGGCAGAGGCAGTTCACTCTGCCGGGGAGGGTCTTGTTGTCATCGTTGTCTTTGAGCGCGGGCATCTCGCGTTACAGCCCGCGAATCCGTACGACCTCGGGCGGAAACTCCTGCTCGCCGGCATCGGTCTTGATGGTCGCGCGACCCCAGATGTCCAGGCCCGCAAACACACCGACCGCAAGCGGCAAGCCGTTGGGCGACACCGCCGCAACCTGGCGGCCCAGCAGCGGCACCATGTCGAAGTACTCGCCCAGCACGGGAGCCAGCGGGCCGGCGGCGCCCTGCGGCGTGTTGGCGACAACCGCCCAGGCGTCCACGCGGGTCAGCACGGCGGCGGCCAGCGCCTCGACCAGCGCTTCGTCAGCCACGTCCACACCGAGCTCGCTCAGCGCCGAACGCTCAATATCCACCGTCACGGCACCGAACATACCCGCGGCACCGGCGCCGCCGTTGACGGCGACGCGTGCAAACGACGTCTCAAACGCGGGCGCGCCGTACACGATATCGCTCGGCCACTGAATGCCCACCTTACCGGCAAGGCCCAGCCCCGGCGTCGATGCCGTTCCCGCGAGCGCGTCCATCATGCCCATCGCCGCCACAAACGGCAGGCCATGGAAGGCGTGCATATTCACATCCGGGCGCACGACCAGCGAAAACGTCAACGACACCTCGTCCACGCTCCACGCGCACCAGCCCGCGGACACGCCCTCGCGGCCCGCGTCACGTGCCGCGTCAAGCTCGGCACCAGCGGCTACAGCGTTCATCTCAATCATCTACATACGCCCCAATTCGCCCACGATATGGCCCACGCGATCCTCGGGCTCCTTGACCTCGACGCCGTTGTAGCGGAAGAACCGCGCCGGGTCGTGCATCAGGTCCTCGAGCGGCACCAGCACAAAGTCGCGTTCGCCAATGAGCGGATGCGGCAGGCGCAGCTTTTTGCCGCCATGGGTCTCGCCATCCATCCACAGCAGGTCCAGATCGATGGTGCGTGGGCCGTTGACCTTGGCCTTCTTGGATCGGTCGCGCCCCAGCTCGGCCTCGATCTTCATAAGCTCGTCGAGCAGCACCAGCGGCGCCAGCTCGGTCTTGATCTCGATGACGGCGTTGGCAAACGCGTCCTGGCGCGTCTCGTAGGCCGGCTCGCTCTCGTAGATGCGCGAGCAGTTGGACACACAGGTGAGCGGAATCTCGGCGATCATGTCGCGCGCGGCGCGGATGTTGTCGCAACGATGCCCCAGGTTGGAGCCCGCGGCAACAAACGCGCGACGCGGCTGCGGCTTGGCAACAGCCCAGTAGCCGTTCAGGAACTGCGCAAAGCCGGTGACATCGTGCACGCGCACGATGTTGGCACCGGCCTGGATAGCGCCCAGGCACACGCCAAATGTAGCGGCATCGCGCTCGGCGGCCTCGGTCACGCCCGAGACGGCGCCCACAAAGCGCTTGCGCGACACAGCGCACATGAGCGGATAGCCCAGCGACGCCATCTTGGCGGTCTCGCGCTGGATGACGATGTCTTCGTTGGCCGTCTTGCCAAAACCCGGACCCGGATCGATGCAGATACGGTCGCGTGACACACCGGCGTGGATGAGCGCGCGTGCCTGATCGGACAGAAAGCCCATGACGCGGCGCATGATGGGCGCCGAATCGGGCAGGGTAAAGCGGCGGAGCTGCGAGGTGGGCACATAAGCCTCCTCGCGGCGGGCGCTGCGGCGCATCATGGCGGCCAAGTGATCGCTGGGCTCCGGCGCGGGCTCAGGGGTCGCGGCGGCCTCGGCGGCAGGGGCAGCCTGCTCGGCGGCCGGCGTCTCCTGCTTCTGCTCGCCCGTTGGCTCGGGCGCTGGCTCCGGATCGCCAAACGGCAGCGAGGGCTGCACCACGCCACCCGGCAGTTTGGCCTCCGTCTTGGGCTCGCCCAGCAGCTTGCCACGACGACGGCGGGCGGGCTTCTCGGCCTCGCGCGCGGCCTCGGCAGCCGCCTCGCGCGCCTTCTCGGCAACAAACGCCGCGGCAGAGGTATCGAGCTGCACCGTTGCATGCGTGCGAGCGGGCGCGGCGACCTCGCCGGCGTGCATCACGATGACGCCGCAGGTGCTCGTCGCGACAAACTCGACCATCTTGGGGTCGGTGAAGCCCGTCACGTCGTTGACGATCGAGGCGCCGCAGCGCACGGCCGCCTTGGCAACCGCCACGTGACGTGTGTCGATCGAGACGATGGCGCCCTCTTTGGCCAACGCACGCACAACGGGCAGCACGCGGCGAGCCTCCTCGTCGGGGTTGACCGGGGTAAAACCGGGGCGCGTGGACTCGCCGCCCACGTCGATGATGTCGGCACCGGCGTCGAGCATCGCCAGGCCGTACTCGATGGCGGCATCCGGGTCGAAATGCTCCCCGCCGTCGCTAAACGAATCGGGCGTCACGTTGAGGACGCCCATGATGCGCGGACGGTCAAAGCTGAGCTCGTACTTTCCGCACCGCCATGTCTTGCTGTCGTTCGCCATGAACATCCTCCTAAAATGCCCGCGCCGCCACGCTCGGGCGCAGGCGGCGGGGTCGCTTTGCAATTAGTCTTTCTATTGTATCCGCGCACGCGGGCTAGAACGCAAACGCGGCCGCGATGTCGCAAGAAATCAGCAGGTCGGCATTTGCATCCTGATCGGTGGGAGCAAGATTGCATATGGCCAGCGTATCGCCGGTAAAGTATCGCGTAAGACCCGCCGCCGGATACACCACGAGCGAGGTCCCGCCCACAATGAGGGCATCGGCCGCGGCAATGGCGGCAACGGCGTCGGTCAGCACATGCTCGTCGAGCGGCTCCTCGTAGAGCACCACATCGGGCTTAATGCGCCCGCCGCACGCGGGGCACACGGGCACACCCGCGGCGTCCTCGTGCCCGCGGGCGCAAATCCACTCGGCGCTATAGACCGCGCCGCACGACTGGCAAATGTTGCGATGGACCGATCCGTGCAGCTCGAACACGCGCTGCGAGCCCGCCATCTGATGCAGGCCGTCGATGTTTTGCGTCACCACGGCACCAAGCTTGCCGGCACGCTCCAGCTCGGCCAGCTTGGTGTGGCAGCGGTTGGGCTTGGCGCCAAGCGAGATCATCTTGGTGCGGTAGAAGTCGAAGAACTCGGCCGGATGCGCTTCGTAAAAGCTATGCGAGAGCATGGTCTCGGGCGGGTAGGCAAACTGTTGGTGATATAGGCCGTCCACGCTGCGGAAATCGGGAATGCCACTCGCCGTGGAAACACCGGCGCCGCCAAAGAAGACCACACGCTTGTGGGTACCAAACAGCTCCGCCAGTGCGGCGGAGGCCCGCTTGGGATCCGATATCGCCTGCGTCATATGAGTCCTCCGTCCTTGTTGGTCGGGCAGCGTCGGGCGACATCCCAGCATGCGGCCTTTGAGTCAGCACGCGCGGAGCCCACCACCGCCCCTTTTGCGCTAATCTTAAGCCTGCAAACCCCGTCGAAAGGACACCATGCCTCAGACTTACACTTTCGCCTCGTGGAACGTCAACGGTCTGCGCGCCGTGCTCAAAAAGGACCCGAGCTTTATCCAGATCGCACAGGAGCTCAATGTCGATATCCTGGCGCTGCAAGAGACCAAGCTGCAGGAGGGCCAGGCCGATATCGACCTGCCCGGTTATCACCAAACCTGGAGCTACGCCGAACGTAAGGGCTATTCGGGCACTGCGGTCTTTAGCCGCCAGGAACCGCTGCGCGTGCTGCGCGCCGATGCGCTGCTGCCTTACGCCGGCGAGGGCGCGGCAGCCGAGCTCGTGGCGCAGGCCGCGACCGAGGGCCGCGTCTGCGCGCTCGAGTTCGACAAGTTTTGGTTTGTGGACGTCTATACGCCCAACGCCCAAAATGAGCTCGCGCGCATCGATGTGCGCATGGCCTGGGACGATGCCTATCGCGGCTTTTTGGCGGGACTCGAGCGCGAGACCGGCAAGCCCGTGGTGACCTGCGGCGACTTTAACGTCGCGCACGAGGAGATCGACCTCAAGAACCCCAAGTCCAACCGCGGCAACGCAGGCTTTTCGGACGAGGAGCGCGGCAAGTTTACCGAGCTGCTCGACGCCGGGTTTACCGATACCTGGCGCGCGGCAAATCCCGACGTCGAGGGCGTCTACAGCTGGTGGAGCTACCGCTTTAATGCCCGCAAGAACAACGCGGGCTGGCGCATCGATTACTTCCTGGTGAGCGACGCCATCGCCGGCAACGTGCGCGACACCGGCATCCGCGGCGACATCTTTGGCAGCGACCACTGCCCCGTCACCCTCACCCTAGAGCTCTAGCCCCAGCCGACCCCTCGGGGACGAAGCAAAACGGATCATGTTCACCTCGCGAGGGAATCCACGCGGCACACCAGCCACGAAACTGCCCCATCTACTACGTTTAAGCCACTACCCTCAACCACAGCGAACAACGCAAAAAGAAAACCGCAGGTAGAAAGCCTGCGGTTTTCATAAAACGCGGTCATGGTCGGGGGTATCAAGCTAAACGTAGTAGATGGGCTAGTTTCGTGGCAAGCGCCGTCAACTGATTCCCTGGGGACGTCTGGGGGCGGAAGAAAACGGATCGATTTGGCTCTCTGAGGGCCACGACGCCCGTCATATCAGCCGGCCATTTTAAAACTATGCCGGTTTATGGGGCTGAATCGCAAATCCCCAACCAAACGCAATTCAAGCAAAATAAAACCGCAGGTAGACGGATCGTCTATTTTCGGAAAAAGCCGGTATGGTCTGCCTGTGCCAATCTAGCCCCGTAAACCGGCATAGTTTTAAAATGGCACTTCGACAGTATTGATTCTCGCCCCGGCGCAACCGCCACTACAGCCCGTATTTCACGACGACACGGTTAATGCGACGACACCAAGGTTTGTAGAGAGCGGCCAAGAACACGCAGGTCGCAAGGCCGTGTGTGATATCGAACGGTACCGCCGTGGCAAGACGCGCCACGGCGCCCGCCCACGTGAGCGGTTGCACAAAACCGATGATGTCGTAGGCGTTAATCACGGCGCCATAGAGCAGGCCCGACGCAAAGCCGTACGCCATCAGCGCCGGCATGCGCACGGTTCCATCGGCACGGTCGAACGCCCCCGTATGCGCCAGCGCGCCGCCAACGTATCCCACGAGCCCCCAGGCATACATCTGCCACGGTGTCCACATGCCCTGCCCAAAAAAGAAATTGCTGGTCAGCGCCGCCAGCGCGCCAACCATAAAACCATTGCGGCGACCGAGCGTCGCCCCGGCGATAATGGCGATAGCGCTCACGGGTTTAAAGTCGGGAATGGGGCCAAACAAGATACGCCCCGCCGCGGCCAACGCCGCCAGAACCAGCGTGGGCATAATCTGGCGCAGGCCCGGTCGCGACGCCTCGTAGCCCGCAAAGAACAGCGCGAGCACCAGCGCCACCACGACAAGCATGGCAAGCGCCGCCTGCTCAACGCCTGCCAGCAACGCCGCGGCCATTACCGCTGGCACCGCCAGCAGCAGTGGGATCTCCAGTTTTGCGAGTATGCGCAAGACGCGATAATCCGCCATCCCATCACGCCCTATAAAACACATTGTCGGCAAAAAAGTCGGAGGGCGGCTCCATGCAGGCAATCTCACCATCGAACATCATGGCAATGTCATCGGCAACCTGCTCGGCAAAACCCAGATCGTGCGTTGCCATGATGACGGTACCGCCGGCCTCCGCATGGTCGCACAGGGCGCGGGCGATGATGCGACGGCTGGCCAGGTCCAGACCCTTGGTGGGCTCATCGAGCAATAGCAGCTCGGGGCCGATCAACAGCAGCTTTGCCAACGCAAGCAGCTGGCGCTGCCCGCCCGAAAGATCGTACGGATGGCGCCCATCCAAGCCGGACAATCCCAGACTCGTCGCGCGCTCTCGCGCCATAGCCTCGTCATATCCGCAGGTCGAAGCCCATTCCATCAGCTCCTCGCGCACCGTCTCGGCAACCAGCAGCGCCTTGGGATTCTGAGGCAGCAGTGCCGCCGAGGCCGCCCCGCGCTCCATATGCCCACGCTGCAACTTGACCGTCTTGGCCAGCACCGAAAGCATTGTCGACTTACCGCAGCCGTTACCGCCCACAACAGCATGCACCGCGCCCGCCGAAAACGACGCATCGAGCCCGCGCAGCACCCAGCCGGACGCTCGATCGTAGCGAAACCAGCCCCCTGCCAGGGTGGTAGCCGACCCAGCGTGCATTTTTGGGAGTATTCGGCATCCACCGGCGCACGACGGCGCCCCCGAGTCGTCTTGCGACAGGATTTGCGCCTCAAATTCAGCCGATTTGTCCGATTTCGGTCTTTTTTTTGCGCCCGAAGCGCCCACGCGCGGGTCCAAATAGCCCGGACGGCCACTGGCGCTGCTGAAAACTCCGTTTTTTGCACGCCACGAGCCACCCCACCCTGGCACCTCGCCAGAAAACAGCTCTTCGCGATGCCCCAAGGAGGCGATGTCAGCGACCTCGCATACGCGCCCGCTCTCAATCCGATACGCGCACGTCGCGTATTCAAGCATCGGGCGCGGCTGGTGCGTTGCCACAACAACCGTGCAGCCCAGCTCGCGATTCACGCGAAACAGCGCATGCAGAAAATTTTTCTCGGCAACGGGATCCAGTTGGGACGTGGGCTCGTCGAGCAGCAGCACGCGAGGGCGCAACGCCAGCACGGCTGCCAGCGACAGCAGCTGCTTGCGTCCGCCCGAAAGCGTATCGGTATCGCGGTGGAGCCAATCCTCCACACCAAAGAAATAACTGGTCTCGGCCACGCGACGGCGCATCTCGTCGCGCGACATGCCTAAGTTTTCCAGGCCAAACGCCATCTCGTGCCACACGGTTTCGCACACAATCTGGTTCTCGGGGTCCTGAAACACATAGCCCACGCGCTCCGCGGACGCGCGAACGTCCATGTCGACAACGCTTTCGCCCAGCATGCGCAGCTCGCCGGAGCATTCGCCCGCCGGCGAAATCTCGGGCTTGAGCAACGAGAGTAATGTCGACTTGCCCGACCCGGTACCACCGACAAGCAACGCAAACGTCCCTTGGGGAACACGCCAATCGAGCTCCTCGAACACCGGCACTTCGGCCCCGGGGTAGGCAAAGCGCAGGCCCCGCACTTCAATCGCCGGCATATCCGAGCCGCACACCGCGTCCGCCATGATGCTCCCGTCCAACCGAGCCATCAGCCAAACCTCTTCTCGTCAATCGCATGCACCACGCAGGGCAGCGCCATCCAGGTCGCGTATACAACATAGCCAGGCCACGGCGCTGGCACCGAAAGCTGCGGGTAAAACGAATACTGCATCGTCGCGGTCCACGCCACTGCCGCCGTGGCCACGCCAAACAGCGCAAGCCCAACCAGCGCGGCAACGTCGCCGCGCGCCAGCCGATACCGCGCGTACGTCGTGCGACGCGCCGCGGCGCCCCACCCACGGGAGCGCATGGCGTCCGCACGCTCCAGCGAATCTTCCATGCCCCAGCCCATCAACACGCTCGATGCCCGTAGGCGCGAACGCACGGGGTCGGCCGGCGCGCGGCACGGCACATCAATCGCATCCTGCACCGCCAGCACCGTGCGACCGCGACGCAAAAACTGCGGGATAAGCCGCATGCACATCGAAATCATGAGCGCGATCACCGGCGCGGTGTTACCCAAAAGCGCAAGCACCCTGTCGTAGCTAAGCATGGACGCCGCGGCCTCAAACCACAGCACGCTCGCCACAAACAGCCCGCCCATGCACAGGCCGTATACCATGCTCTCCAGATACACCGCACGCATGCCAATACGGAACAGTTCCGTCGAGCCCGAAGCGCTAAATAACGGGTTGAGCACCGCGATAATCAAAATCACCGGCAGCTGCCAGCGAAGCGCCCCCAACGTGCGTGCGACGCCGCGCGTCGCAAACCCATACGCCAGCCCGCCCGCAAGCGACAGCGCAAGCAGCACCGGTTGCATCGAGAACATGGTGAGCCCCAGCGTCAGCACCATGTAGAGCGCCGGCACCGCCGGATGCGACATCGAGAATGCCGCGACGGGTTCGTTGCCCGATTCCTCTCGCATGATATCCACGGACACCCCCATCCCCTCGCTCAAACGCCAACGCCGCAGTGCCGCCGCCATGCACAACCAGCGCAAACGGCACGCCGGCGGCACCGACATCGGCCGCCATGCGCCAATCGTTACGCGCTCATCATATGCCTGCGGTATCATATTGCGCCGTGTATCGTTTCCAAACGCACGTCTCTATAACGTAACAGGAGATCACATGGACGCAACCGCAATTATCCTCGCCGCCGGCGAGGGCACCCGCATGAAGTCGAACCACTGCAAGGTTTCGCACAAGATCCTGGGCAAGCCCATGGTCCAGTGGATCGTCGACGCCACCATCAAGGCCGGCTGCAGCCGCGTCGTGGTCGTCATCGGCAGCCACGCCGACGAGATGCGCGCCCTTATCGACGGCGCCTACGCCAACAGCACCACCAAGGTCGAGTGCGTCGAACAGACCGAGCGCCTGGGCACCGGCCACGCCGTAAAGGTCGCGCTCGAGGCATGCGGCATCACGCAAGGCCCCGTCGTCGTGCTCAACGGCGACCTGCCGCTCATCACCGCCGACACCGTCGCCAAGTTCGCGCAGACCGTCGCCGGCGGCGAGCTCGCCTGCACCGTCATGACCATGACCCCGCCCGATCCCTTTGGCTACGGCCGCATCAAGCTGGGCGCCGACGGCCAGATCGAGCGCATCATCGAGCAGAAGGACTGCGCGCCCGAGCAGGCCGCCACGCTGCTCGAGTGCAACGCCGGCTGCTACGCCTTCGACGGCGCGCAGCTCGCAGCCCACATCAGCGAGATCGGCAACGACAACGCGCAGTCCGAGTACTACCTGCCCGACATGCTCGAGATTCTCAAGGGCCACGACCAGGCAGTCTCCATCTTCCACTGCGACGACTACCGCGACGGCCTGGGCGTCAACAGCCGCATCCAGCTCGCGCAACTCACCGCTATCGCGCGCGACCGCATCAACGAGCACTGGATGGCCGAGGGCGTTACCTTCATCGACCCCACGCAGGCCTGGATCGGCCCCGACGCCGTCATCGGCCGCGACACCGTCGTGTGGCCGCAGACGCACCTGATCGGCCACGTCACCGTGGGCGAGGAGTGCCAGCTCGGCCCCAACAGCCGCCTCACCGACACCACCGTTGGCAGCGGCTGCACCATCGATGAGACCATCGCCATCGAGGCTGTCATCGAGAACGGCGTCGACTGCGGCCCGCGCGCCTACCTGCGCCCGGGCACCCACATGCTCGATGGCTCCAAGGCCGGCACACACGTGGAGATCAAGAAGTCCACGATCGGCGAGGGCTCCAAGGTACCGCACCTGTCCTACATCGGCGACACCACCATGGGTTCCGGCGTCAACGTGGGCGCGGGCTCCATCACCTGCAACTACGACGGCGTGCACAAGCACAAGACCGTCATCGGCAAGGATGCCTTCATCGGTTCCGATACCATGATGGTCGCGCCCGCCCAGATCGGCGACGGCGCGCTCGTGGCCGCCGGCTCCGTCATCACCGAGCCGGTCCCGGCTGACGCACTCGGCCTGGGCCGCGCCCGTCAGCTAAATATTGGGGGCTGGGCCGCCGATTATCGCCGCCGTCTGCACGAGGACGACGAGGTATAACGTTTTACCAAACATCTAAGGAGCTGTTCCCATGGGGATGGCTCCTTTTTCTATGCTGACCTGCGCGACCGGATGAGTGGTCGGTTCGTGTCCGTTGACGGTAAAGACGTTATCAAGACCCGATAAACCCCGCCGCGCGGTTACAATGCAACAAGGCATCTATATGGCATTCGATATATAAAGGAGAAGGGTAATGCCGATTAATGATCCCGAGAAGTCGGAGAATATGCGCAAGTCCATCCGCGTGTATTCCGGTTCCTCCAACCGTCCCCTCGCTCAGAAGATCGCTGAGTACCTTGGGGTCGAGCTTTCGGGCCTTACGCTAAAGCAGTTCGCCAACGGTGAGATTTACGCCCGCTACGACGAGACCGTCCGCGGCGCCGACGTCTTCCTGATTCAGTCCGTGGCCGGCGGCAACGTCAACGACATGCTCATGGAGCTGCTCATCGCCACCGACGCTGCCAAGCGCGCATCCGCCCGCTCCATCACCGCCGTCATCACCCACTACGGCTATGCCCGCCAGGACCGCAAGGCCGGCCCGCGCGAGCCCATCACCGCCCGCCTCGTCGCCAACCTGCTCGAGCGCGCTGGCGTCAACCGCATCATCACCCTCGACCTGCATCAGGGCCAGATTCAGGGTTTCTTCGATATCCCGGTTAACCACCTATCTGCACTGCCGCTGTTTGGCCAGTACTACAACGACATGCACTTCGACACCGACAACCTGGTCGTCGTCTCCCCCGACGTGGGTCGCGCCAAAGCTGCCAAGAAGCTCTCCGACATGCTCGGCTGCAGCCTCGCCATCGCCCACAAGGGCCGTCCGCGCCACAACGCCGCCGAGGTCATGGGCATCATCGGTGACATCAAGGGCAAGACCTGCATCATCAATGACGACATGATCGACACCGCTGGCACCCTGTGCGCCAACGTCAAGGAGCTCAAGGCCATGGGTGCCGGCGACATCTACGTGTGCGCCACCCACGGCATCTTCTCGGGCCCGGCCATCGAGCGCCTGAACGACGCCCCCATCGTCGAGTGCCTCGTCACCGATGCCATCCCCGTCGAGGTTGGCGGCAAGATCAAGACCATCTCGGTCGCCGAGGAGTTCGCCGAGGCCATCTCTGCCGTTTACCACGAGGAGCCCGTCTCCACGCTCGTCGGCGGCGACTTCGCGCTGTAATCCAGCGCGCATCGCATCATCTTTGGTGTTTTTAAAGGGTCGGAGGCTCGCTTCCGACCCTTTTTTCTGCCCCTCGACAACCCGCCTTGGACAGTTAGTTCAGATTTGTATTAATTTGGCGTTCGTTTGGGCCATTTAATGCGTCGAAAGCTCTCTTGACGGCATAATTCCGCTCGATTCCTCCACCTATGGATCTCTTCACCATGCCATTGGCCCCATTTTGCCCACCGAGTCCTTCAACAACGGCAATACACCCCGGTCACCTTGTACAAATCTGAACTAACTGTCCAGCACCCATCTCAGTAGATGCCTCCAAGGCCAACCCATCACTCCGTTCTCCACTTTTCCAAGGCATTCCGTATGATGTCGTTACCGCCCGCGGCGCGCGACGCCCCTTTGAGCGAAAAGAACGGCACGGCCATATCATTTCGCCAACGGCTTAGTACCTTATAGCTATGACAACCGTAATTTCACACCTCTCCGCCCTCCGCGCAATTCGCCGCGCTCGACGGGCGTACTCCGCCCTTCCCTGGGACGCCATCGATGACGAGCAACAGACACAAGCCCTCGTAGGTTGCGTTCCCAACAAGGACGCCATAGACTTTGCGGCCCTTGCAATACTTGACGCCTGGAGCGAAGACGACTCCGAGCGTCTAGACCTCTTTGTTGCGAGCGGCAGCAACAGACGACCCGACGGACGGCTCCTCCAGCACACCATCACCGCCCCTCTCCCCCAGGGCGCGATCATGCACATCGAAGCCGACATCTACGCAACGTCTCCCGCCATGACGGCCATGCTTTGTTCCAAAAATGAATCGGTTGCCAAAACCTTGATGCTTCTCATGGAACTGCTCGGAACCTACTCACTTCCGCCCGAAGCAACTTACCCCATCGCCTACGACGACACGTGGCCCGAGGCCAACAGCTTCGAAACGATGGACGATCTCGATTGCCAGGGCGATCAACCGACACCCGAAAAGCAAGCCGAAACCCGCTACGAACAGGCACACTACAAATGCGAGCCCGCCACAACCATCGAAGAGCTCGAGGCAGTCGCACGGTTTGCCAAAAGTAGTTCCTACGCCTCGTTTCGCACAGCTATCAAACTTGCCCGGGCCGGATCCGCATCCCCAGCGGAATCATTGATGCTCGCTGTCCTGGGCGCACCCATGCGCTTTGGCGGATTCGGGTGTTGCAGCCTGCCCATGGGAGGCCTGCTGCTCAACTATCGAATCGATTTCGACACCCTTGCGGTCAACATGTCCTCGGGCATCCCCTACGCCATCTGCGACTTATATTGCCCAGCCGCCGGAGTCGACAACGAATACAACGGAATTGGACATGAGCTTCAAAACGCTCGCATCCACGATGGCAATCGCAACAATGGCCTTAAGGCCATGGGTATCCACGTCCTGGTTATCAACCGTGACCAAATGAAGGACCTTGTTGCACTCGAAGCCTTCGCCCAGACGATGCATCGACTTGCGGGAGTTCGATTCCGCTACCGCATCAAGGGTTATCGCAAGCGTCAGGCCGCCTGGCTCAACACCCTGCGGGCCGGAATCGGCCTCGCGCCGGTCTAAAAGACTTTTACCCAGTGTTACCGAGCATGGCTGGACAGTTAGTTCAGATTTGTACAAACAGACGGCTCATTTCGAGGTGGTTTGCCGCCATCCCGGCGCCAATCACCTCATTTGAAGACTCAAAAGATCTGAAATAGCACAAATTGTGCTCCCCAAAGCGCCGTGACAGTTCCGTGGCCCCGATTTTGGCAGTCAAAGATCTCTTGGTTTATACAAATCTGAACTAACTGTCCATCCTGGCTTCCGACGACTGTCCAAACGCCCTCATGCAGCCTCAATCACCCTCCATTTGACAGCAGCAACGGGGTCGCTCACCATAGCAGGCGACAAATCGATGAAAGGAAGCACATGGCAGCTGCACAGCCGCTTAAGATTCGCATGGTTGCCGGACTTGGCAACCCTGGCGATGAGTATGCCGAGACCCGCCACAACGCAGGCTTTAAGGCGATCGACGAGCTGGCGCGTCAGGCCGGCGTCACGTACTGGAAAAACCAGGCCGGCGCCGAGGTCGCGCTCATCAACATCAACGATCCAGAGGAAGAGGGCGGCAAGCGCCAGATTGTGCTGGTCAAGCCGCAGTCGTACATGAACACCTCGGGCGGCCCCATCTCCAAGCTTTGCCGCGAGTACAAAATCAAGGCCGAGGAGCTGCTCGTAATCCACGATGAGCTCGACATTCCCGCCGGCGACGTGCGCGTCAAGGTGGGCGGCGGCCACGCCGGCCACAACGGCCTGCGCTCCATCATCGACAAGATGGGCAGCCGCGACTTTAGCCGCATCCGCACCGGCATCGGCAACCCTCCCGGCAAGATGGCTGTCGCCGACTACGTGCTCAAGCAGCTGCGCGCCCGCGAGGCCGAGGACTTCCAGGACACCTGCGCCCGCGCCGCCGACGCCGCCGGCCTGGCGATTGTGCACGGCGTAATCTATGCCCGCGACCACGTCAACGGCTCCGCCTCTGCCAACGGCAAGCACTAAAACCTACCAAAAAGGGATGTTTATTTTGGCAGGTTTTATATGCGAAAACGCCGCAGCTGCCGCATCGCAATAAACCCTGTGCCGCCATACATACCCAACACCTCAAAAGGGGCCGGCCTCACCGATATGCAAGGCCGACCCCTTTTGTCGTTTTATCTGATAAAACCCGCCAAAATAAACCTGTCTCTTTGTGCTAGATCACTTTTCCCGCCTGCCAAAGATACACGTAAGCAACATGTCCATGAGGGTATAATTTACACTGTATGTCTGCACAACGCCTGTGCGCGTACGGTTTTATTCGGGCTGCCGTCCATTTCCGTGGAGGCACGGTTCGGTTGCCCTAACAAGAGAGGGGTTCTATGTATAAGATCCTGGAGAAGACGCAGTTCTCGGAGAAGGTGTTCAAGTTCCGCATCGAGGCGCCTGCAATCGCCAAGCATGCGCACGCTGGACAGTTCCTCATGGTTCGCGCCAACGAGACGGGCGAGCGTGTCCCGTTTACCCTGGCCGGCTGGAACGGTGACGAGGGCTGGGTCGAGTTCATCTTCATGGTGATCGGCAAGACCACCGAGATGCTTTCCACCTACGAGGCCGGCGAGTCGCTGCGCGACGTCGTGGGCCCGCTGGGCGTTCCCACCGAGATGGCCGAGGGCCCCTGCGCCGTCATTGGCGGCGGCGTCGGCCTGGCAATTGCCTTCCCGGTCGCCAAGCACCTGGTCGAGACCGGCCACGAGGTGCACGCCATCATGGGCGCTCGCACCAAGGACCTCCTGCTCATGGAGGACCAGTTCCGCGAGCTCCTCGACGAGGACCACATCCACATCACCACCGACGACGGTTCCTACGGCGAGCAGGGCGTTGTCACCGCTCCGCTGGAGCGCCTGCTGCAGGACAAGGCCGTGAGCCAGGTCTTCTGCGTCGGCCCCGTTCCGATGATGAAGTTCTCGACCCTCACCGCCCAGAAGTACGACACCCCCATCACCGCGTCGCTCAACCCCATCATGGTTGACGGCACCGGTATGTGCGGCTGCTGCCGCGTCGAGGTGGGCGGCGTGACCAAGTTCGCTTGCGTCGACGGCCCCGACTTCGATGCCACCCTGGTCGACTGGGATGACCTTCGTGCCCGCCAGGCCGCTTACCGTTCCGAAGAGGGCGAGTCCCTCAAGGCCTATGAGGAAAAGAGCTGCGCATGCCACTAGTTAACGGTCGTTTCGTTGCCGATATGAAGTCGCCCCGCACCCCCGATAACGAGGAGCCGGCTGCCGAGCGCGCCTGCGACTTCCGCCCCGTCGACAAGGGCTTCACCGAGGAGATGGCGCTGGCCGAGGCCGAGCGCTGCCTCAACTGCAAGAAGCCGTTCTGCGTCGAGGGCTGCCCCGTCAACATCAACATTCCCCGCTTTATCGAGCAAATCCGCGAGAAGGACTTCGGCGGCGCCCTCGATACCATCCGCGAGGACTCCATGCTTCCCGCCATCTGCGGTCGCGTCTGCCCGCAGGAGAACCAGTGCGAGGGCAAGTGCATCCGTGGTAAGAAGTCCGAGCCCGTGGCCATCGGCCAGCTCGAGCGCTTCCTGGGTGACCGCCCCGAGCTCGCCTCCACGCCCAAGATGGCTCCCAAGAACGGCAAGAAGGTCGCCGTCGTCGGCTCCGGCCCGTCCGGCATCACCTGCGCCGGCGAGCTCGCCCGCAACGGCTTTGACGTTACCGTCTTTGAGGCCTTCTTCACCGGCGGCGGCGTACTGGTCTACGGCATCCCCGAGTTCCGTCTGCCCAAGGCGGTCGTCAAGCGCGAGATTGACGGCCTTGAGGACATGGGCGTCAAGTTTGAGTACAACTCCGTCGTGGGCAACATGGCCACGGCCGATGAGCTGTTCGAGCAGGGCTTCGACGCCATCTACGTGGCGACCGGCGCTGGCCTGCCCAAGTTCCTCAACGTCCCCGGCGAGAACCTGCCCAACGTCTTCTTCGCTAACGAGTACCTCACCCGCGTGAACCTGATGAAGGCCAACAAGTTCCCCGAGTACGACACCCCCACCAAGCACGGCAAGAACGTCGTCGTCTTTGGCGGCGGCAACGTGGCTATGGACGCTGTCCGTACCGCCAAGCGCCTGGGCGCCGAGCACGCCATCATCGCCTACCGTCGTACCGAGGACGAGATGCCCTGCCGTCGCGCCGAACTGCACCATGCCAAGGCCGAGGGCGTCGAGGTTCTGCCGCTCGTCTCCCCGCTCGAGTTTGTCGCTGGCGAGGACGGCTCCGTGTGCGCCGTCAAGGTCCAGAAGATGGAGCTCGGCGAGCCCGACGAGTCCGGCCGTCGTCGCCCGGTGCCCATCGAGGGCGCCATCGAGGAGATCCCCTGCGACGTCGCGATCTCGGCTATCGGTACCAACGCCAACCCCTTTGCTGCCAAGATCGGCGGCAAGATGGAGCTCAACAAGTGGGGCTACATCGTCGCCGACGAGGAGACCGGCCAGACCACCGATCCCCGCATCTGGGCCGGCGGCGACATCGTCACCGGTGCCGCTACGGTCATTCTGGCGATGGGCGCCGGCAAGAAGGCCGCCGCTTCGATCACCAAGAGCCTGCTGGGCGAGTAATCACCTGCAGCGCTAGCCACCAAACGACAAAGTCCCCGTCGGGCACACGCCCGGCGGGGACTTTTTCTATGCCGGCCGCCCGATCACCATAAAGGGAACGGGCACCTTTGCGGTGGTCCGGAGCCTGGCCGGCAAACCGATTCCGACGTTCATCTCGATCTGTAACACTTAGAGACCAAATTCCTCGCTACGTGTTACAGATCGAGACGTTAGGTTGGCGGCCGGACAGTTCATCTCAATCTGTAACACTTGGAGTCCAAATATCTGGCTCGGTGTTACAGATTGAGATTTTGCTAAAGCCGAGGATGGGCGCCGCCGCCAAAACCTAGCGCTTGCGGCGCTTGGTCGCGGCGATGCCGGCAGTGGCTACGGTTGCGCCGGCGATGCCTAGGGCGGCGACCGTCATCACGGCGGAGTCACCCGTGCCGGCAAGCTCCGTGCCACCGGACTTCTTGCCGTTCTTGCCCTTACCCTTGGACTTTTCCGTCGTCACCGTGGTCGTCGTCGAAGTCGAACTGCCTGCAGGGACCCCGGCGCCACCAGAGCCATCCGTACCGCCGCCCTGCCCGCCGCCGTCAGGCGTCGGCTCGGGCGTCGGCTCGGGATCGGGCGTCGGCTCAGGCGCCGCCTCATCGGTCACCGTAATCGTAATGTTCAGACGCTCGGAATACTCGCTGTACGACATGCCGGGGCGCTGTGCCGCAATGCGCACATACATGTTGCTATCGAGCGCAATAGGCTCGGTGTACTTTGCGCGGCCTTCGTCACGGCAGGGGCAGGTGTCGTTGGTGGTGTACCAAATCGTCGTGCCATCCTCGGCCGAAAGCTCTAGCTTCGTACCCTTGGGCACCGTAATGTAGTTCTCCTTGGGCGACCATGCACCAAACGTCGTCGCACCAATCGTCGCCACCGGTCGCGCCGGTCGCACCGCCTCGGCAGACACGCGAACGTCGACCTGCTTGGACAGCGCCGTGCCGTCCACCGCCGCCGTCAACGTCGTCAAACCGGGCAGAGCACCATGCAGCACAAACGTCGCCGCGCCGTCCTCGCCCGTCACGGCCTGGGTGGCATCGACAGAGCAGATAGCCGAGGACTCCAGCCCAACACTAACCTTGGCGCCCGCAAACGGCTTGCCCGCCTTATCGGTCACGTGCGCCACCAGCTCAAAGTCACTGCCATCAAGCATGGTCACGGCCTGCTCCACGTTGAGCTTGAGCTTGTCGGCACGAACGCCCACGACAAGCTCTCCACTTGCCCAGCGCTCCATGGCCGTGCCGGCGTAGTTGCGAGCACCGTCGAGCTCAAGCGCCACCGTCGAGCCCGCCTCACACGCATCGGCATAGCGAATACGCAGCACGCGCGACAGCGGCTTGCCATTGGGATCGTCCTGCTTGTCGAGCCACGTATACGTCACGTCGCCCAAGCCCTGCGCGCACAATGCGGCCAGGGCATCGTCGCTCGCATCCATATACTGCGCAAACTCAACCTCGATGCAATCGGTATAGGCATGGGCCGAAACCACCTCGGGCGCCGCCGTCGACACCAAGCCAATGTTCACCTCAGTCTGAATCGGCGGCACGCGCAGCCAAGCCGAACGCGCTTCCTCATACCCGCCCTTGGTCACGCGCACCTGATACCAGCCGGTCGGCGTATTCCAGTTGTATGCACCGTCCGCACCCGTTGCAAGCGGATTGTCCTGCTCATACTCCTCGGCATCCCAACGCACTTCATTGGTACCGGCCGCATCGTCGGCGCTCCACAGCTCAACCGTTGCGCCTTCAACCGTATTGGACAGCAGACCCTCGTACACCACGCCCGCAGGGTCGGGTGCTGCCTTGGCAGCCACATTGCGATAACGCGCCTCGAAGATCGACTGCATCTTCTCGTCCGAGATCAAGCCATCCTTGTTGGCCTTGTAGACCTCGGCATCGGTCAGCTCGCCCCAGTTGACCGTAATACGATTCTGACACGCGCGCTCCACCTGCTCGCAGGCAACATCGTAGGCGCATTCGGCATTGGTCAACTTAACCGCGCGCTCCGAGCCCACGCTCGTCGAGGCCGCATCATAGGCGGCGCCCACCACGGTACCCGCCGAGCCAGCCGTTAGCACGCCGGCGATCGTCATAATGGAGCCCACCGCCACATCGGTACTATCGTGGCAGAGCTGGCGATACAGCAGATCCTCAAACGCACGCGCCTTCTCCATGGCGTCACGCAGCGCGTAAATGCACTTCCAGTCGTCCTCGGTCTTCTCGGGCTTGGCAAGCAAGCGCGTATGCTGAAGCTCATAGCCCTCGCGCTCGCCCTTCACCTTCTGCATACGGACGTTCACGTTCTCCCAGTTCTTGCTGGCATCGTTCACGCCGTAAATGCCGGTAAAGACGCCGATACCCTGGGTCGCCGCGGGAAACGCCTGTCCGGCCGCCTTCCACGCATCGGTCTTAAAGACCTGTCCGAACATCTCGCACTCGATCTTATAGCTCTTGAGCGAACGGATCGTGCGGATGAGCTTCATATGGGCGCTCACGTCGCCGTTGCGTTTCCAGGCCATGAGCCATCCGCGCACCTTGGAGTTGTTGAGGCTATGGACCACATTCCAGTTGTCGTACAGGTTGTCCAGAATATCGCACTGCATGGCGATCGAATTAAACAGAAGCGCCTGGTTCTTGTTGTTATTGGAGTTCTCGATAAATTCCGACTCTATATAGGCCGTCTGCTCGCCATCGGGCGCGGCGACCTTAAAGCCCTTGATGGTATCGTCGTCAGCCGCCTTGTAGCTCAGCGAGCTGCCGAGCGCCTGGCCCAAATCGTTAAACCCGCTCGTCGACTGGCCGTTGTATTCGCTGGCCTTAATGCCCGCACACTTGTTGAGCGCCGCAGCGGTTGCGTCATTCCAGCTTCCGTATTGGTTGAGCCGGCCGATACCCATCGACTGGCCCACCAGATCCTCGGCCTGCTGGGCGATAAACTCCGCTCGCGATGCATGGTCGACGAGCTCCTTGATGGCGGCCGCATCCGCAGCGTTCGCACCCTGGGCCGCCGCGAGTTCCTGATACCAATCCTCGCTGGTGCCGTAAGCATCCTCAAAGATCATCTTGTCCACATTGACGCCATATCTGTCGCCCTGCTGGGTCAGCAGCGCCGCCGACCCGCCGACCGCGGCCTTGAGCTCAGCCGCAAACTGCGCGGCTTCCTCGTTGCCAGCATCATCGCCCTCGCCGTCGCTGGCGGCAGGGGCGCGACGAGCCTTGCGGGCAGCTCCACCTTGGGCTTCGTCCTCTTTACCGTTCTCGTCCTCGTCGGCAAACGCATCGGCGACCATCCGGTCAATCGCGTCGTTAAAGGCCTCGTCGACATCATTAAACGAGTTATCCATCATATACTCGTGCCACTGCTGCACGGCATTCGAGAACTCCTGCTGGCGCTCCTCGGCCGCGGCGGAATGCTTTTTGGCCGAAGCTTTGGCGTCAAAACTCAGCATGGTCATAAGCTGGGCATTGGAGATGCGGTAGGTCTGCGGCATAAAGATCTGATCAAAGTTGCCGCAGTTCACATAGGTCGAGTCATTCGCCTTGTTAAACTCGTCGAGCAGCTTAAGGTAGCCCTCGTCCACATACTCCGCCACATAGCGCACACGGGTGCCCTCGCGCGACTTTTGAGTCAGAGGAATCGTCACCGTCTTGCCATCCACGCAGTCCACGTACAGGTCGAGCGTGTCGGCGGCCTCTTCGTTTCCCACCTCGAGCGTGATGTCAAAGGTCCAGTAGGCGTTCTTCTTTTGTGGCAGATGATGGAAGGTCCACAGGCTCTTGCCGGTGTCCTTGCCGTCCTTGATCAAGTTTTGCGTACCGCCACGATACGTCACATCAAAGCTCCAGACCGAAGCGCTCGGAACATAGCGCACGTAGTTGCGAGCCGTCACCTCTGCGGCAGCGGCGGCAACATCGGTCGAGCCCACGCGCGCCTCGAGCGTCACACGCTCGGCGGCAAGCGTATCCTGCGGCAGGTCGTATTCAATCTTGGTACGGCCGAGTTTATTGGTCTTGCCGGTGTACTTTACAGCCGACGAGCCCGTCCCCACGGTGAGCTGCACACTCTTGCCCGGCGCTGCATAAACGTAGGCCACATTGCCCAGCAGGCTGTGAACGTCGGTGTTGTCGACCTCGATGCGCGATCCGCTAACCTCGAGTGTGGTGCTTCCCAGCGGCAATGTCACCTCGCCCAGCGTAATGAGCGGCGAGACGGCATAGATGCCCGCGGCCTTAGGCTTAAAGCGCACAAACACATCGGCGCCCGCGCTCTTCTTCATATCGAGAACGAGGTTGTCGCCCTCCCAAGTTGTGTCAGCCCACATGGCATCGGAGCCTGCGCCGGCTTCGCGAGCGCCTGCGGACACATCCTCGACGGCATCCTTGGCAAGCGGAATCTCAATCTTGGCAGCCTGGCTGTCCTTGAGCTCGTAATGAATGCGCAGTTCGGTCTCCACGCCAACGACCGCGGACGAATCGGCGATAACCGAGCCCGCCGTCAGCCCGCGCTCGGCACGATACGTCTCCACGTCAAACGTCGGCACGTCGAGCGTCACGTTGAGCTGCTTGCCGTCCTCGATCTTCACCTGTTTTTGCGCGATATGCTTACCCACGGTCAGTCCCAGGCGGCTAAACGTGGAATAGCTCGTCGCTTGGATGTCGTAGCTCGTCTTGTTAAAGGCGACGATGGTGTACGAACCGGCCTTAAGGCGCGGCGTCTCGGCCTTCATGATAGGCGTGGTGCCATCGTCTTCGTAACCCATCAGATAGGTGACGCCGTCGGCGACCAGCTTGCCGTCGGACGTACGGAACACCAGCACGCGGCTGGCGCCCTGGTAGTCGCCCTTGGTCGTGACCGTCGCCGTGCCCCAGGGCTTCAAGTCGATATCGACCTTGCCGACCGAAGGCTTCACCGTCGCCGTCGCCCCACCCAGCTTGAGGCTGTCTTTGGGCTCGAGCGTTATCTCCAGATCCTGGTCCGCGTCGGCGATGGTCTGCGACACCACGAGCGCTGTGCCCTGGATACGGTAGTCGTTTTCCCTGTCGCCCTTGGCAGGCTTGAGCGTCTTGCCGCCGCTCTTCACCGTCAGATCGATGTTATCGAGACTATCGAGCTCAATGCGTTCGGTCTTATCCTGGCCCACAATCGGTTCGAGATAGCCCACGTTGAGCTCAATCGCACGCGAAGCCGGAATCTTGGTAAAGTCCTCCGCCTTAATCTCCCCGATATTCCATGTGCCCGTCATCTGGTCGCCCGGGCGCGCCAGCACCATGTCATAGTAACCGCTGAGCGAAATGCGCAGCGTTGCTGCCGTCTTGGAGAGGACGTCGGCAGCAACGGAGCCGTCGTCGCCAACCGTCAACGGCGTGGACTGCCCCGCCTGCACGAGCACGGCCGCCGCGCCCTGGGGAAGTTTGCCCGTGATTTGGGCGTCCTCGCCCATCCACTCAAAGGTATAGGCGGGACGCGTTGGGTCGGCCGAGTCCATGCGATCGGCGACGGCATCGGCAATCTTCTTGATCATCGAGGGGTTGCCCGCCGAGTCCGTCGCATAGGCATAGATGGTCTGGCCCTCGCTAAAAGGCATCAGGTAATCGACGCCATCGATCGTCACGTTGTTGGTGTATAGGCCCGCCTCTTCGAGCTTGATGTCGGGATTCATGACGCGCAGGGTCACCGCATTGTGGTTGGTGGTCGAAGTGCCGGCGCTGCTGGTATTACGCGTGTTGTCGAACGGCTCCAGATCAATCGACTGCACGCTCTTGGGCACAACGATTTCCTTACCGGCCAGCGCGGGATCGAGGTAAGTAAACGCGTGCGCTCCGATATATTTGACGCCATCGCCGATCGTCACCGACGACACATGCGAGCACCCGTCAAAGGCATAGCGCTCAATCCGCTCCACCGTGCCCGGCACGTTGATCTGCGTAAAGGTGAGTACCGTTGTGTCCGAGACATGGAACTGCGGCACGCCGCAATTGGCGAAGGCACGATAGTCGATAGTCTTAACCGAAGGCGGCAGCGTTGCCACCACATTGTCGTCAAGTTGCTCGCAGCCCTCAAAGGCCTGCTCGGGAATCGTGGTAAAGGCCGCGTTGTTGGGCCAGGTCACCGTCTGAAGTGTCTTGCTCCCGGTAAACGCATTCCAGCCCAACTCCTCAACCGAATCGGGCAGTGCGATCTCTTTGATGCTGCTGCCGCCCAAGCCGCTAACCGAGCGGACGTGCGAATTCGAAGCGAAGGTAATCGATGTGAGTGCAGCGCTTCCCATACCCGTAAGGCTTACGACATGCTTGCCGTCGATGGTCGAGGGGACCTCCAACGTGGTAATGCCCGCGTCGCCATACTCGATAGAAATTTCGTTGGTGAGGCTATCGATCGAGAAGTAGTACTGCGCGGGGGTCTGCTCGCCGGCCACGTAGCCATCGTCGTCTTCGCCCTTTACGCCCGTGGCGCCCTTAGAGGTTGCCCAGAGTTCAAGTTCCTCGTTCCAGGTTGCCTCGGCACCGGAAGCCTCCTCTTGCTTCTGCTGCTCGGCGAGTTCCTTGCCCTCGACAAGATCGGTGGCGAGCGTACCCGCAGGTGTGCTCTCGGTCTGCCCGGCGCCCGTCAGGCCCGCCGCCGATGCAATCTCGGAGTCCGGGAGCGTAGGGGTGTCACCGGTATCGAGCACTGTGGGGTCGGCAGCGCCGGCATCGGGCGCAGGGTCGGCGGAAGCAGAGTCTGGCGTTTGGGCGCCAGCCAAATCGGCGGGGGCGGCGTCGGCTGCTTGGCCGTTATCCGTCTGCACAAAAGTGCCGTCGGTGGTGAGGGTCTCGGCAAACGCGCCCGCGGGCAACGAACCCGTCACCATGGTGAGGGTCACCGCGGCAACGGTCAGGCGGCGGCAAAACGCTCGAACAGCAGTCCACCTCATGGTCGTTCCTTTCCTGCAAACCAAAAGTCATCCAGCGTAATCGTCGTCCAAAAACAAAGCGAACGGTAGGTTCATATATACGAACCTACCGTTCTAACTGCGCAAACCACCAAAAAGGGGAAAGACCTTTGTGGTGGTTCTAGACTTGGCCGGCCAGTTTGTCTCAATCTGTAACAGTTAGAGGTCAAATCCCCCGCTTGGTGTTACAGATCAAGACGTTAGATTGACGGCCATTCGGCTCATCTCAATCTGTAACATCTAGAACCGTTTTGGGCAGTTTGGTGTTACAGATTGAGATCTTGCAAAAGCCGAGGATGGGCGCTGCCACCAAAAACCTAGCGCTTGCGGCGCTTGGTCGCGGCGATGCCGGCCGCGGTAACGGTTGCACCGGCGATGCCCAGGGCAGCGACCGTCATCGCGGTGGTGTCGCCCGTGGCGACTAGAGCGATATCGGGCTTCTGGGGCGGCGTGGCTTTCTCAACCGTCTTGGTCGGGGTAGTGGTCGCGACCGGCTTTGTCGCGGGCTTTGTCTCGGGTTTCACCTCTGGCTTGGCCTCAGGCTTGACCCCAGGCTGCGGCGCTGGCTTCTCGGGATCGACCGGGGCCGGCGTGGCCTCAGGCGTAAACGTCAGGTTGGTGCTCAGCCATAGCGTGTAGATCCAACCGCTCTCGGGATCGATCTCGCTTGCCTGGCTCGCCTGATATCCACACTCCACGCCATTGACCATCAGCTTGGTGTTCGGCGTAAAGTAGAAACCGCGCGCCGGCTTAAAGTACAGACCGTAACGATAGGTCACACCGGGCTTAAAGGCGTCGATGTGGTTGGTGATGTTCTGGTCCCAGAACTCAACGGAATTTACTTCGCTGCCGTCGCTGCCCGTCCAGAACTCGCACTGGAGAATAGAGTCGGAACCCGCCGGAGTACCCGCCGTAAAGACCGGCCTGTCGCCCGCCTTAAAGGTGGTCATGGCACCGTTAATCTCGATAAGGTCGATTGCCCGCCACTCATCAATCGGAGCCTCGCACAGCATATTGCCAGCGTTGGGCGCGAAGACGCCGTTGACGGTCTTTATGTGGTGCACCCAACGGCCGTTGACGTTCATATTGCAGTCATCGGCCACGGTATTGTCGCCCTTGAGCCTCAGCTCAACGGAGTACATGTAGAACTTGCCCTCTTCGAAGTACTCGATCCTCCTCGCGCCCGTCGGATACTTGGCAGGATCGGAATACCAGAAGGCAACGGGTACCGACTCCCCGGATTCCACATTGAGCTCCATTTCCTCCCAGCATTCGCAGGCGACCTCGTACTTGTCGGCATCGGCAGCGGGAATCGTCGCGGTCGCGCGCGGTGCCTCGCCGGGCGCGTAGTCGGTCTTCACGTCGTTGACGTCCAGGTTATGGAGGGCTTCGTTTTCCGATGCATCAAGCGTAATTTCGCTATTGATGGCGTAGCGGAGGTAATAGTCGTCCCTGGTTTCGTTGAGGGTAATCGAGCTGCCCGCGTCGCTGTTGTCACCTTCATAGCCGGTGCCATAGTCAGTTCCGGTATACGTCAGTGCCGCGCCAATATAAAGAACCTCATTGCGCGTGAATCGATACGAGCCGCCTGCCGCGCCACCCGTAAAGGTCAGCGTCAGCCTCATGTGATCGCCAACAGGCTCAAAGTGAGCCGTCACATCGGACATAGATGTGTCCTGGACTTCAGCCAGGGTGCCCGAAGCAGCATCGGCCCGGTAGTACTTGGTTTCGACAAGTTCGCAGAGCGGCTCATCCGGCATGCCGCCCTCAACATCGGGAAAATCATAGGTATACGACTGGCCCTTTTCGAGTGTGACATTGCTCGGAAGCACGCAGTCCGTGTAGTGGGGAACCACGGTCGTATTGACCCTAACGCCGCCCTCGCCTGTCACATCGGTCACGCCACAGGGCATGATGGCGTCGCTTGCCGGAGTGGCGGCGTTGTCGCTGGGAGTGTTTTGTTCAGCGGGTGTCGCATCGTTCGCCGTTGCCGCCGGTGCGTCCTGCTGATCTTGTTGAGCTTCTGCCGTGGATTGCGCCACCGGAGCCGCGTCAGTCATCGGCGCAGCCGGGGCCACCGGTACCGGCGCCGGAGCCGCCGTATCCTCCGCAACCGTCGGCGTCACCGGAGCCGCGGCAACCTCGTCCGCCGCAGCGACAGGATCGGCACATTCCGTCGCCAGCGCCACGCTCGGCAGCAACAGCTGGCCAACCATAAGCGCACACGCACCAACGCCGGCAATCCTCAAGCCCGCGCAGTGCCAAGTTCCATGAATGAGCGAGCAGGTGCGCTCATGCTGAGTTTGCTTATCAAAGTGGCTTCCGCACATAACGCCCTCCTTGGTCGTAGGGACATACCACCACAAAGGTGCCCGTCCCCTTTGTGGTGGTCCTGTAGCACCAAGATGTGTCAAATGACTCCGTATACCTAGGTTCGTAGATGCGAACCTAGGCCTCTACCTGCGATTTAATTCAATATGACTTCGCCATCGCCGCACTCGTCCCGGGAACGCTACAATCGAGGGCACGATTATTCATCCACCCAAAGGACCGTCCTTGAACCTGAGCAAGCCTAAAATCAACGCGCTTCTGGCACTCGCGCTCTTCACCTTCGCCTTCCTTGCCGCCGAGTTTCGCTTCGACGTCAACGTCGGGCTGCTCGCCGATGCCGAACGCGTTGTAATCGCACAGGGCTTTATTCTGGGTGCGAGCGTGCTCGGCTTTATCGGGTACGCGCCGCTGCTCGGGCTCGCACAGCGCAAAGGCCACTCACTGGCAGCCGCCAACGCCGCTGTTCCCATCGCCATCCTGGGATTGACCCAGGTCCAGTCCCCCACAAGCCCGCTTGCGCTCGAGATTCTGGGATGTCTCGCATTCCTCGGACTCGGCCTACTGGGCGCCGCGGCGCACCACGCATTCTCGATGGCGTTCCAAGATGACCCAAAACTCGCCACCGGTGCCGGAGCGGCCTATGCCGCAGGCATCCTGATGCAGTTCGCGATCAACCTGCTCGACTGCGGCGGCATCGCGGAGCTCATCGTTCTTGGCACGGCGACGATCGTCATCTCCGCCCTCAGCGCCGCTCCCCAAGCGACAGACAAGGGCTCCAGTCGCACCATCAATCCCTTAGCCGAGCCCTCACACGCCCTCGCCAAACAGGCGTGCTGGAGCATCGCACTCGTCATGATTCTCGCCTGCTTGTTCTCCACCCTCGACAACGTCGTCACGTTCTCAAACGCCCACGGCACCATTGCCGTGCAAACCTGGCCACGCCTCTTTTTGGCAGCGAGCGGTCTGCTTGCCGGCATCATCTTTGACCTTGCCGAGCGTCGCTATATGGGACTCGTCATGCTCGGCGTCACGGTGCTTTCCAGCATTTCGATCTTGGCCGTGGAAGCCGGCGCCGACCCCAACTTGGGCCTCATCGTCTTTTACCTGAGTTCAGGCTTTTTCGTCACGTTCTTCACCGCCACGTTTACACAGCTAGCGCCGCGCATGCACGCGCCCGCCTTATGGGCCGGCATGGGTCGCGCGGCCAACAACGTATGCGCGTTCACTACATCGAGCATCTCGCTTGCCCTCGTGACCTCGGGCAACGTTGCCCTCATCATGATCGGTGCACTTGTCTTGCTCGTCGCCGCCTGCGCGGCATTCGTGGCAGCCGGCCTGTTCCGTCTACCCCAAACCGGGCAGGAGCGCGAGCGCGAGCAGCTGGCAGAAGAAGCACTCGCCGCCCCCACCATCGAGGAGCAGCGTCAGGCCTTCATCACCAACCACGCTCTCACCCCGCGCGAAGTCGACGTGCTCATGGCTGTAACCCAAGACGAACGCCCGCTCAAGCAGGTCGCCGAGGAGCTCGGTATCTCGATGCGCATGGTACAGCGCCACCTGAGCTCTATCTACCAAAAGACCGACACGCAGACGCGCGCCGGTCTCACCAAGGCCTTCCCCTCCGCCTAAAACAAAAGCCATCACAAAGGTGCCTGTCCCCTTTGTGATGGCTTTTGGTCGGCTAGCCTTCGAGCTGAGCCACCTTGTAGCGGTAGGCAGCGGCTATGACGTCTTTGCAGCCCTCGCGGCCCAGCTTGGCGCGGTTGACGACGATATCCTTGCCGCTCGTCATCTTCCACTTTCCGGCGCTGTAGCGCTTATAGAACGCCTCGCGTGCCTTCTGCTGCTGCTTGACCAGCTTGGCGCCCTTCTTTTTGTTGAGCCCACGCTTCTTGCGCACGATCTCGACGCGGTCCTCAAAGGGTGCGGTCACCAACACGGCAATGTGATTAGGGTTGTTACGCAGCAGGTAATCGGACAGGCGACCCTCGATAATGCAACTCTCGGTCTCGCCCAGGTCCAAAATCACCTGGCTCATCTTTTGGAACAACTTGTCCGAGTACGAACGCGCATCGTAGCGGTCGGGCAGAAACGCCATGTTCTCCACGGCCAGACGCTCGTCATAGGCGGCCATCTTATCGAGCGACTCACCCGCGCGCATCGACGCACGCACCAGCAGCTCGTTGTCGTACAGCGGAATTCCCAACTCGTTGGCAAGCATGCGGCCAATCTCGTGGCCCTCGGCGCCAAAGTCGCGCGCGATGGTAATGACCACAGGATTCTTCTTGTTCTCCAGATCGCTCATCGCGATTCCTTTCTCTATGTAACAAAGGGACAGTCCCTTTGTCACATTCATTTTGCCCCCACCTTCGTCCTGGTTTCCCAAGTGCGGCAGATTGCCCCGAAAGAGGAGCGCCGCGTACTAAATGTACGCAAGCGACGATTGAGGGGCAAGGTGCCGTGCTTGGGGAAGCAGGACTATGCGGCCACAATGCGACGTTGATATGCCCTCACCAGCAGCGAGATACCAAAGTTGAGCACAAAGTACATCGCAAACACCAGGCCGTAGAGCATAAGCACCTGCGACAGGTCGATCGCGTGGGCCATCACGACGTTTGCCGTGTACATGAGCTCGGCCACGTTAATGCCCGAAAGATAGGAGCTGTCCTTGATGACGGTCGTGCACTGGCTAAACAGCGCCGGAATGATTGTCTTAAACGTCTGCGGCAGAATGATATAGCGCATGGTGGCAAAGAAGCCAAAGCCCTGGCTCTGCGCCGCCTCAAACTGGCCGCGCGGAATCGAGTTGAGGCCGCCACGCACAATCTCGGCCATAACAGCGCTGGTAAACAGCGTAAAGGCGATGGTCGAAATCACAATGTCCAAACCCTGCACCGTAAAGTAGATAAACAGGATCCACAGCAAGTTTGGCGTGCAACGGAACAGATCGATATAGGCGCTCACCAAAATACGGAATGGACGGGGCGCGTAGCTTTTAACGAGCGCCAGCACCGTGCCAAAGATGAGCGAGAAAAAGATCGACAGCGCCGAGATCTCGATCGTCTTAACAAAGCCGCCCCAAATGTAGAGCAGGTTGGTCGCGTTGAAGATTTCCATGCGCTAGGCCTCCTCTACGTTGTCGAGCCCCAGCTCGGCCAGGCTCATGCCGCGCGGGCGCTCCTTGGAGCGGCGCTCGAGCCACTGCACCAGCATGGCGAGCGGAAAGCAGATGATGAAGTACATAAGGCAGCAGACGATGTATCCCTGCAGGTAACCGTACAAACTCACAAAGTTGTCGGAACGGTACATAAGGTCGCCGCCGGCCACAAGCGCCAGCACCGACGTGTTTTTGACCAGGTTGAGTGCCTGGTTACACAGCGGCGGCAGAATGATCTTGAACGTCTGGGGCAGCACGATGTAGCAGTATGCCTGCGCACGGGTGAAGCCCTGGCTCTGGGCCGCCTCCATCTGGCCACGCGGAACGGCCTCGATACCGGTGCGGATGACCTCCGAAATGTAGGCAGCGTGATACAGGCCCACACCCAAGAAGCCCAGCACAAACGGCGCGATACGCACCGGCTGGTCGGCACCGGTTATGGCCTGCAAAAACTGCGGACCGGCCATGTACATAAAGAGCACCTGCACGGGCAGCGGGGTGTTCTGGTAAAACTCCACGTACACGCGGCTTATGGCGCGCAGAACGCGAGAACGAGTGGTAGAGAACACGCCCAGCAGCGTGCCCAACACCAGCGACAGCAGCAGGCCGGCAACGACCACCTGCATCGTCACGCCAAAGCCCTCCCAGAAGGGCCCCATGTTTTGGAATGTCGTCGACCAGCGGTCGGCGTCAAACAATCCTTCGAGCATTTGATTCCTTCCTTGGACGATGCGCCTATACAAGACCCCAGGTCTTGACCTCTTGGTCGAGCCAGCCGTCGGCCAGGCGATCGCATATCACCTGATCGACCACGGCCGAAAGATCACAGCCCTTCTTGGTCGCCACACCGTAGCCCTGCTCGCCAAACTTGACCTCGGGTTGCAGCAGCTCAACGGTCTCGTTCATGTAACCGGCCAGCGTGGAGCGGTCCATGGCAAAGACGTCGATATTGCCGGCATCGAGCGAACTCTTGATGATGGGGTAGCCGCTAAAGGCCCTAAACTCGGGCTCGCAGCTAAAGCCGTTGTCCTTGATCATCTGCTCGATCAGGCCCTGCGTGGTGGCACCCTGGCTCACGCCAATGACCTTGCCGTCCAGGTCCTCAATCGAGGTAAAGCCCGAACGCTTCTTGACCATGAGTCCCACGTAGTCGGTGCGGTACGGCGTCGAGAAATCCCAGCTCTTCTTGCGCTCGTCGGTGATGGTGTAGGTCGCCGCGACCACGTCGAGCTGACCGTTATCGATCAGCGGTCCGCGCGTCTTGGGCGTTACGTCAGTAAACTCGACAAGCTCCTGGACACGGGCCTCCTTGTAGCTCACGCCAAAGACGGCAGCGGCGATCTGGTAGCACAAATCGACCTCCATGCCCTCAAAGCGGCCCTTGGCAGTGTCGTAATAGCCGTAGCCAGGAACGTCCTTCTTAACGCCGGCATTCAGATGGCCACGCGACTTGATGGCCGCAAGCTTAGACCCCTTGTCGGAGCCCTCGCCGCCGGTGGAGTTGCCGCAACCGGTAAGCGCGGTCGCTGTCAGCGCGAGCATACCGGCGCCCGCCAGCTGCAAAAAGTGGCGGCGCGACACGGCCGCCCTCGTCATATCCGTCATGTCCATCACCGCACCTAGTGCAGAATCTTGGACAGAAACTCGCGGCAGCGCGGGTTCTCGGGGTTATCGAAGAAGTGCTCGGGTGTGCCCTCCTCCAGGATGCGGCCGTCCTCCATAAAGATGACGCGGTCGGCCACCTGGCGCGCAAAGCCCATCTCGTGCGTCACGCAGATCATGGTGATATCCTCCTGCGCGAGCTCAATCATAACGTCCAGGACTTCCTGGACCATCTCGGGGTCGAGTGCCGAGGTCGGCTCGTCAAACAGGATGATGGGCTGCTTGGTGCACAGGGCACGGGCAATGGCGATGCGCTGCTGCTGACCGCCCGAGAGGTTCTGCGGATACTCGCCGGCCTTATGCGCCATGCCGACGCGCTTGAGCGCGGCGATGGCGATCTCGGTCGCCTCCTCCTTACTCTTCTTTTGCAGCTTGATGGGCGCGAGCGTCAGGTTGCCCAGCACCGTCATGTTGGGATATAGGTTGAACTGCTGAAACACCATGGAGCTGTACTTACGAGCCATCTCCAGATGATTCTTCTTGGTGAGCGGCGTACCGTCGATGATGACCTCGCCCGACGTGGGCTCCTCCAGATAATCGACGCAACGGATGAGCGTGGACTTGCCCGAGCCGGAAGGCCCGATCATTACGAGCTTCTCGCCGCGCTTGACGGTGAGGTTGATATCTTTGAGCACATGCAGGTCGCCAAAGTACTTGTTGAGATGCTTGATCTCGATCATGTCTGCCATGAATATCCCTTCCCTGCGCTTACACGAATTGCTCTATTTTACGGAAAGAACCACGTTTCCGCAGCCCACACTACATTCCCGTAAAGAACCCGCAACCTTTAACCCACTCATTGGGGACAGGCTTAAATGAGTACCCAATGAGTGGGCACTCATTTAAGTCTGTCCCCAATGAGCGCCCAATGACCAGCCAAGGGAGGCGCCCTTCATCGGCCAACAAAAAAAGGGGCGCGACCGCAATGGTCACGCCCCCTCAACACCAACTATGTACCGCTCGGCCCTACACGAGTTTGCCGCCGACAATCTTGGCAGCTGCAGGCTTATCGAAGTTGCCGCCGGTGGCCTTGCCGAGCGCCCCCATAACCTGGCCCATCTGCTTCTTGGACGTGGCGCCCAGCTCGGCGATGACCTGCTCAATCAGCGCCTCGAGCTCCTCGCCCGAAACCTGGGCGGGCAGCAGGCTCTCCAGAATCTTGACCTGCTCGGTCAGGTTGTCGGTACGATCTTGATCGGTGCCGGCCTTGATGGACATCTCCAACGTCTCGCTTGTCTGCTTAATCAGGCGCTTGATCATGCTGTTGACGTCTTCCTCGGTCACGTCGCGGCGCTCGTTGACCTCGATGTTCTTAACCTCGGCCTTGACCTGGCGAATGATAGACAGGCGAACCTTGTCCTTGGCCTTCATGGCGGCAATCATTTCCTGCTGCAGCTCTTCGTTGGTCATCTGCAAATCCTCCTCAATAACATGGGCGGCACTCGCACGAGCACCGCCCCTTGATTACTCAGTCGTCGACGAATCGTCGGTCGAGCTCTTGGTGACGCCCTTCAGGCTCACGTTATAGGGCACGTCCTTGGGCATGGGGTTGACGGTAATGTCGGCATCCTTCGTGTACTTCTCCAGCCACTCGTTGTATGCCGTGCCCGATGCCTGGGTCTTCACCACATTGGAAACGTACTTCTTAATAGCCTTGGGCACCTGATTGATGTCATCGACCTGGCCATCGACATGGAAGTAGTCGGTGCACTTGATGATGTGGTAGCCATATGTCGACTCGACCACGTCGCTCACATCGCCCTTGTTAAGGCCCTCGAGCGCCGTCTGGTAGCTGTCGACAAAGGTGGTGAGCTTATCCCAGCCCACGTCACCCTTCTTCTCCTTGGAACCGGTGTCGTCGGAATACTGCTTCACGGCATCCTCAAAGCTCAGCTCGCCGGAGTTGATCTTATCCAGGCACTCCTGCGCCTTGGCCTTGGCGGCGGCCTTGTCCTCGTCGGAAGCGTCGGAATCAACCTTGATCAGGATGTTCGACGAGCGGCGGGCATCGTTGTAGTTAGACAGGTTCTCGTTAATGTAATCGACAATCTCGCTGTCCTTGGGCTTGCTGGTGGGAGCAACGGCATCCTTAAGCTTCTGCTGCGCCAGGCTCTCCTTGAGCGAGTCCTTGTAGGTGTCCTCGGTATAGCCGTAGGTCTTAAGGGTCTCCTTAAAGGTCTTGGCGCCGCCCGCGCTCTTGCAGGCGTCCTCCCAAGCCTTCTCTACTTCCTCGTCCGAAACCGTCACGCCGTTCTCCTTCTGCGCCTGCTGGAGCAGAATCTGCTGCGTATAGGAATCGATGAGCTGTTTGCGGTACTTCTTGGGCGTCAGGTCGTTATTGACCAGGTACTGCGCCCAATCCTTGTCCTTGGTATATCCGTAGGACGTGCGCATGCTCATGATCTGCTTGGTTACGGTGTCCTCGGTGAGGTTGGTTCCGTTGACGGTAGCAGCCACGCCGCCGGTCAGTTTGTAACCCGAGTTATTGTTCTCGGTCTGCGACATCAAACCGGAGCACGCCATGGCCGAGACGGAAAGCAGCATTGCCAGCACGCCGATAACCACCAGAACGATCTTGACGGTCTTGGACACATAGGTCTTGCGCTGCTTCTTGCGAGAGCTGGAGGCGGCGCGGGACCGTTGCTCGGACGTCGGCGCGACCCCGGGGTTCTTTTTCTTGTTTGCCATAGTTGGCCTTTCGCATCACGAATCGAACAAACGTCATTGTGTCACAACGCAGCCCCGCGGCACACCTGGTGCATGGGAGACAGGTTAATCTGCACCATTTTGGTGCAAAGGTGCCAGTCTTAGAAGTGGCGGCGGATGGCGTCGACCATGCCCTGGGACGAAGTCTGACCGAGCACGTCGGCTGCGGCGTCGGCATCCATAAAGATATTCATAAGCGCTTGCAGGGCCTCGACCTGGCCGCCCGGCTCGGCAATACCCAGATTGATGATGATCTGCGCCGGCACGGGGGCACCCATGCCCGCCATAGCATTGAACGTCACGGGCGCGGAGGGCTTAATCACCGCGATATAGGGCTTAGCCACAAACCCCGGATCGGTATGCGGAATGGCAATATTGGCCGCCGGCATGGCGAGGCCCGTGGGATAGATGTCCTCGCGCGTACGGACGGCATCGAGCCAACCGGACGCAATGTAGCCGCGCGGAGCAAGCTCGCCCTCGAGTCGCGCAAACACCTCATCCGGCGTCGCGCACTCCCAATCAAAAAACACCAGCTCAGGCGCGAAAAGCATCTCGGCGTTATCCGCCATACCATCCTCCAAAGTTGCATGAGGTTCACAATGCCCCATATGATAGCGAAACCAGACAGGCAAGGTTAGCCGAGGATCCCAATCATCTCGAGTGCGCGGGCAGGCGTCAAGCACACCTCGGGCATCGCCTCCAGCATGCGCCGGTCACTCGTGACCACGTAGTCAACATCTGCCGTCTCGCCCGAAGCGATGATGAGGTTGTCTTCAAGATCCGGCATGCGCTTGCCAAGCATGCGCGCCATCTCGCACTCTGCCAACGAAAGCGGAGAGGCAGTTGCCACCTGCATCATGTGCTCGATGCAGGCCCATGACGCCGAGGTAAACGGCACGTTAATCCCATTCGCATTCCGCCGGGCCAGACGCCGAGGCAAGATATAGAACACATCCTTTGCCGTCGTGGGCGTGTACAGAAGGTCAATCTTTCCCGCTTCGGCCAGTTCAACTAATCTCTTCGCTTCGTCGAACGCCCCCTCTTGCAGGTAATAATCGAGCCAAACGTTCGTATCTACCAAGAGATGCTTTGCCTCGATCATCGACAATTCGCCTCAATATCGGCAATCATCGTGTCATACATATCATCTCGTACGGCATCCCAGTCTTCCGCAGATGATCCAACTGGCGCAAAATCCGAAGCATTTAGCCCCAGCGATGAGAAAGCTAGGCCACACCCCTGCTCGGCCAGGCTCTCCGCGCGGGGCGCCTTGCGCTTATCCGTCACCATAAATCCCGGCAACGCTTGATGCTCGACAAGATAGGCCCAAAGCGCACGAACGGCATCGCTCGGCCCCAATCCATTGCGTGTCAGGACCGCATCGCCACCAGCCTTGAGCATAGGATCGATTCGTGTGTTGAGCTGCACCGTTGCTGCACCCATAGCGGCTCCTCTCTACTTGCTAGCAGTATAGCAAACATAAAAGGCCACGCAAAAGGGCCCCGCCCACACACAGACGAGGCCCTATCGGATTTCTTGGAATGGGAATGGTGCCCGTCACGTTATCCAAAGCCCAAAATCAAAGAGATATTAAGCTGATTGGGGCACATGTGATTCCATATGCCCCAATCAGCTTTTTTGATAGTTTACGTTGCAAGGAAAAACAAGCGAATCCTTTTACGCACGATGGCGCGCCGGATCAATTGCCACCTTACCGCTCTCCAGCACGTGGACGCGGCCGTCAGCGAGCATCTGCACGACTTCGGGATACAGCACGTGCTCGATCGCATGGATGTGCTCCTCGAGTGTGTCGACATCCCAGCCTTCCTCAACGGCCAGCGCGCGCTGGGCAATGATGGGGCCGTTGTCGTAGATCTCGTTGGCAAAATGCACGGTCACACCGGTCACCTTGACGCCGCGCGTAAAGGCATCGTCGATCGCATGCGCACCGGTAAAGCTCGGCAGCAGCGCCGGATGCAGATTGACAACGCGGTTGGGGAACGCCGCCAGCAGCGGCGTATGCACCATGCGCATGTAGCCAGCCATGACCACATACTCGCAGCCGCGCTCGAGAAGCTCGTGCGCAATAATCTCGTCGGCGACGATAGGGTCGGCGTAGACATCCTTGGAGAGCGTCAGCGTCTGGATACCCGCACGCTCTGCACGCTGCAGGCCCTTGGCCGAAGGACGGCTCGACACCACGAGCTCGATCGAAGCATTGAGCTTGCCGGCGGCGATCAGGTCGATCAACGCCTGTAGGTTGGTGCCCGAACCGCTGATGAGCACGCCGATCTTGAGCGGATCGGCCGTATCGGTACCGGTCGGACGGGTGTAGGGCACAAAGTCCAAGCCCTCGGCGGCAGCCATCTGCTCGTTAGCGCTCATCGGAGTACACGACCTTACCGGAGCCCTCGACGCATTCGCCCACGCGGAACGGCTTCTCGCCCAGCGCGACCAGGGCATCGGTTACCGCGGCCTCATCTTCGGGAGCGACAATCAGGCACAGGCCGACGCCCATGTTGAAGGTCTTGCATGCCTCGTTGGGCGTAAGCTCGGCCTGGTGCGACACATAGGTGATGACGGGCGGAATGTCCCAGCCCATCTCGGCGCCATTGCGGGTGACCACGGCGTCGACGTCGTCGGCCAACGCACGGTTAAGGTTCTCGGTGATGCCACCGCCGGTGATATGAGCGATGGCGTGCACCGGAGCGCCGCCGCGGAGCAGCTCAAGAATCGGCTTGACGTAGATGCGCGTGGGGGCCAGCAGAGCGTCTGCCAGTGATGCGCCGCCGAGCTCCTCGAGCGGACGGCTCAGCTCCTCGGCCTTAGCGGCGGCCTCGGGCGTACCCGGCTTGATGCCGTCAACGCCGATGACTTTACGCACGAGCGAGTAGCCGTTGGAGTGCACGCCGGTGGAGGGAAGGCCCAGAATCACGTCGCCGGGGCGGACGTTGGCGGGGTCGAGCATCTTGGGACGGTCGACGACACCCACGGTAAAGCCGGCGAGGTCGTAGTCGGCGGGAGCCATGACGCCCGGGTGCTCGGCCATCTCGCCGCCCACGAGCGCGCAGCCCGCGAGCTTGCAGCCGTCTGCCACGCCCTTGATGATCTTTGCCATGTGCTCGGCCTCGATGTGGCCGATGGCAACATAATCCAGGAAGAACAGCGGCTCGGCGCCCGAAGCCAAAATGTCGTTGACGCACATGGCGACCAGGTCCTGGCCCACCGTCTCGTGACGGTCCATGATCTGGGCGAGGACGAGCTTGGTGCCCACGCCGTCGGTACCGCTGATCAGGATCGGGTCTTCCATATCCTTAAGTGCGGCGGCCGAGAACAGGCCGCCAAAGCCACCGATGCCACCGATAACCTCGGGACGGTTGGTATCCTTAACCATTTGCTTAATAGCGTCGACGGCGCGGCCGCCCTCGGCGGTATCGACGCCGGCATCCTCATACGTCACATGCTTGCTGTCGCTCATCTGAGCCTTCCTCTCCCACTACCGTTTGACACACAGACGCCAAACAGTGCCCATAGTTGCGTTCATATCGGCGCACACCGCAGCGGTGCGCGCCGTCATATCAACAAAACAGCAGGTAAAACCTACCAAAATAAACCTGTCCCTACATGGCAGGTTCTAGGCCTCGCCGTGCTTCTCTTCCCAGCTGCGGTCATCGTATTTCTCGACCACGGCGTCGTCGCCAAAGTGCAGCGGCTTATCCAGGTTGCGGGGCTTAAAGCCCTCCATAAACTTGTCGCGGCCAAAGCTCTCGGGAATAGCCACGGGATAACGGCCGGTAAAGCACGCATCGCAGTAGCCGCCCTTGGGCATGACCTTCAGCAGGCCCTCGACCGAAAGGAAGGCCAGCGAATCGGCGCCAATGTACTCGCAGATCTCATCGACCGTCTTGTTAGCGCTGATGAGCTGCGACTGCACGTCGGTATCGATGCCGTAGAAGCACGGCCAGATGACCTCGGGCGAGTTGATGCGGATGTGAATCTCCTTGGCGCCGGCGTTGCGCAGCATCTTGACGAGCTGCACCATGGTGGTGCCGCGAACGATGGAGTCGTCGATGACGACCAGGCGCTTGCCCTCGATATTGTCGCGCAGTGGATTGAGCTTCATGCGCACGCCCATGGCACGCAGCTCCTGCGTGGGCTCGATAAACGTACGGCCCACATAGCGATTCTTGATGAGGCCCTCGCCAAAGGGAATGCCGCTCTCGCGCGAATAACCCTCCGCAGGCGGCAGACCGGAGTCGGGCACGCCGATGACGAGGTCGGCATCGACGGGCTCCTCGTGTGCCAGCTGACGACCCATGTCGTAACGGCAGGCGTAGACGCTCTTGCCATTCATGATGGAGTCGGGGCGGGCAAAGTAGACCTGCTCAAAGATGCAGTTAGCGGGCTCTTCGGCAGCGGGCACGCCTTGCTCGGACACCAAGCCCTCGGCGCTGATGCGCAAGATCTCGCCGGGACGGACGTCGCGGACGTACTCGGCACCCACAATGTCGAGCGCGCAGGTCTCGGACGCAACGACCCAGCCACCAGCGCGAGTGACATGAGTGGCAGCGTCGACCGTCGCGGCGTCGTCTTGCGACGGCAGCCGCGAAACGGATGCGGCGTCGGCCTGGTCCAGGCCCTCGTCCACGAGCTTGCCCAGCACCAGCGGACGAATGCCATGCGGGTCGCGGAAAGCGTAGAGTGCCTGCTCGTTGATGAGCGTCATGGCGTAGCCGCCGCGCACGAGCTCCATGGTCTTGCGAATGCCCTCGCGCAGGTGGCCCGTACACTGGGTAAAGTAGCCAATGAGCTTGGTCGCGACCTCGGAATCCGAATTGGAAAGGAACGGCACGCCGAGCTCGATCAGCTGGCGGCGCAGCTCGTCAGTGTTAACCAGGGTGCCGTTGTGCGCAAGCGCGATGATGACGCTGTTGATGGTGGAAAGATGCGGCTGCGAGGCTTCCCAGCTCTTGGCGCCGGCGGTGCCATAGCGCACGTGGCCCACAGCCAACTGGCCGGAGAGCGTCGACAGGTCGGCGTTGGAGAACACACGATCGAGCAGTCCCAGGTCTTTGCGAACCATAACCGTGCCGCCATCGCCCACGGCGATTCCCGCCGATTCCTGGCCGCGATGCTGCAGCGCACGCAGACCAAAGTACGTCAGTCGAGCCACGTCGCGATCGGGCGCCCACACACCAAAAACGCCGCATTCCTCATGCAGCTGGTCGGAGTCCGAATCGTACGTCGACATGGTCGTCACCTGTCCCGTGGCACGCTCGGCCGCGCGGATGGTTTCTTGAGACATGGCATCCCCTCAGAGCCTCGTTATTTGGCGTTACCTGCCTTATTATACGCACGGCAAGACAAGCTCCCCAGCGCATGAGCAGCGCTTTTTAAAAGCCCACCGAGCTTATTATCCGTTTTGCGACCAAACATTTTATTGGGTAGTCCACTCTCAGGGGCAACGGCCTCGAAGACTTCCCGTGCGCCGTGTCTCGCCCACCGTTAGGGCTTACATTGCTGCAATTGGGCCATTCGTCCTGTCTTTAAGCAGGTCGTCGGCGTATCCTTGTAGGCTACTACAAGACGAGAAAGGTGGCGTATGGATCGAAATCAACTCGACCCCAGTGTACCCAGCACCACGGAGGCCAAGAAGATCCCCCTTATCATCAAGGTCTACGCAGTCCTGTGCACCCTATCTGGCGTGGGCACGCTCCCGTCAGTCGCCGTCTTTATGTGGCAGGTCATCACCGCACTCATTAACGGCAACGTCGCCGCTAAGCTCGGTGATAACACCCTGGTCGCGGTTGGCCTTATCGTCGCCGGCATTATGCTCTCGGCGGCAAGCGCGATCATCTTGATCGTCTTTGGCCTGGACCTCATCAAGGACCAGCGGCGCAATGCCGCCCGCCTGTCTTACGTCCTCATCGCATTTACCGTCGTGGAGCTTTTAGTTGACGTGATGCTCCAGGGTATCGGACCCTTCCTGCTGCGCCCCGCCGTCCAGCTTGTCATCCTCATTGCGCTGTCGGCCACCGTCGACCCCACGCTACGCCAGGAGCGCGAACTGCAGCGCCGTCTGCAAGAGATGCTCGACCGCGATGCCGCCGCCGAGGGGATGCTCGGCCGCGACGAAACCGGCGAGGGCTACATCAAGCTCAACTACTTCAACCTGTTCTGGGTATTCTTCGTCTGCAGCGTGTTAGGTCTCATTCTCGAGGAAGTCTGGCATATGGTCGTCGTCGATCCCGGCGTCTATCAGGACCGTGCCGGTATGCTATTTGGCCCCTTTAGCCCCATCTACGGATTTGGCGCGGTGCTCATGACCATGGCGCTCAACCGCTTCTATAAAAAGAATCCTCTGATCATTTTCCTGGTAAGTGCCCTGATCGGCGGCGCTTTCGAGGTGTTTGTAGGCTGGTTTATGCAGACCTCATTTGGCGTGGTGTCGTGGAGTTATTCACACATTAGGCTATTCGGCATGCCCGATCCCATCGCGGTATTGACCGGGGGACGCACATGCACGCCGTTTGCCTGCATGTGGGGCCTGGGTGGCCTCATCTGGATCAAGGTCTTGCTGCCGCGCCTGCTTAAGCTCATCAATATGATTCCATGGAAACGCCGCTACTCTGCTACCGTCATCCTGACCGCCGTCATGTTGATCGACGGCGTCATGACGTTGCAATCGCTCGACTATTGGTATCAGCGCGTCAACGGAACCGTTCGAAATATTCCCGTCGCACAGTTCTATGACAAGCATTTCGATAACGAATATATGGAGAACCGTTTTCAGAGTATGACCATGAGCCCCAAGGACGCCACACGCGTGTAGCAAACGCCAGAGCAAAATAGCTCCAACACATCAAAGCCCGCTGGCAGATCTACATGAACTGCCGGCGGGCTTTCGCTATAGACAGACTCGGATTGCCGACGAGGCCTTACGCCTCGCGCTCGACCTCGCTCACGCACTCGTTCTTGATGGTGCCGACGAGCGACTGCAGCGCATCGACCACATGCGGGCGGATATCCCCTCCAATAAGTACAAGCATGATGTCATCGCCCACGGCAAGCTCACCGCTCGCCAGCCATACGCGCACATAGCCGATGCCGGGCATCGCACGCGTCGCTTCGATGGCAGACCGTACCTTGTCGGCGTCGTAGCCAAACACCATGCCGCTTACTTTATGACCCGGCGCCACGCCATCGGTCTTGACACCACGGGCCTCAGACTTGGGCGTTGCGCGCACCACGCCGTTATGCGTCAGGTACATACCGCACGCCGGTGCCGAGGCGTCGGCCTTGGCCTCGCGCAGCCAGACATCGACCGAAGGCATCATCTTGCCATTCTCAAGCATCATTTTCCCTTATTGTCGTCGAGTAGCCTTGGGGCGGGGTTCCTTATAGCTACCCTTCGATTACCAGCCAGATTCTCTGTCAAACAGAATGAGAGCGACTAAAAGATCCCCGTCCCAAATTAGCCACCCTCGGGCAATTTATTCTTCAACCGGCGTGAGCACCATCACGGCACGCGTATCGCTAAAGGAAAGGGAGCGGCAGGTGATGAGCGTTACGGCCTTGGTTGCCGAAGACGCACGATCACTCGCATCATAGGCCTTCGCCGATGCTCCATCCAGCATTTCGGAAAGATAGTTCTTTAGACCGTCTTCGCCATCGAAGCTCGGTGTGCGCGCTTTGTTATACGTATCCTCGACAATCTTGGTCACGAGCGGCTTGAGTTTATACGTACCGTCGCGCGTAATGTAGTACACATACTCGATGCTATCGAACTTTGCCTGGTCGGTTGTGTCCGAAATAATGTTGAACATCGAGCCGTCGTTCATATGATGGCCATAGATCGTGGTCTGCTGGTCCACCATACCGGGGGCCGTATCGTCGCAGTCCAGGAAAATTGCACCGGAAGCGTTGGATGTACCGTCAAACAACGTGTTGAGGTACTTGGAGTTATTGTTGGCCTGAACCACCGGATAATTGATAGTAGTATCCGGAACGTAAATCCAGCCGACAATCTCGGGGTTCGTCTGCGCAAGGGCATCAAAATCAACGACGGGGATGCCGCTGCCATCCTTATCGCTCACATATTGTTTCTCGATCTTTGCATACGAGTCGCTTGCCTGTTTGTAGCCAATTTGCGCATTGATGTAGATAGCCGCTGCGGCAACAATCAATCCGATTCCGACAATGATGAGCAAGATAGGGAAAATCGACCGACGTTTTTTGCGCGGCTGTTGGACATGTCCCGCCGAGTCCTTATGGGCCGGTGGCGTAGTACGCTGCGGCGATTTCGCCGTGCTATACGCCGAAGGACGGTATGCGGCAGGCGTATTCTGGCGCTGGCGGCGCTGCCCTGTCGGCACCACGGGGCGTGGGGCACGGGCATGCTGGGGAGAGGATGCCCGACCCTGCTGAGGCGCACGACTGTCAGCGGGCTTTGAAGGGTCGGGGATTTGAGAGGAGCTAAAACGTTTTCCCTGATAGTCGGACATAACTCTCCTTATGGCACAAAAGGAATGGTGGCGATCTTACGCGTCAGCCATCTCCTGTTTCATTTTCTCAATGACCGTACGATACTCGGGGTCGCAAGCGCCCAGAATCTGTGTGGCGTAGATAGCGGCGTTCTTGGCGCCGTTGATGGCAACACAGGCTACGGGCACGCCCGAAGGCATTTGCACCATCGACAACAGCGAATCCATGCCGCCCAGGTCACTCGTCTTCATAGGAACACCGATAACCGGCAGCGGCGTAAAGGCAGCCACGACACCGCCCAAGTGAGCGGCCTTGCCGGCGGCGGCGATAATCACCTTGATACCGCGATCGGCAGCAGTCGAAGCCCACTCGTGAACCTTCGCCGGCGTGCGGTGCGCGCTTGCGATCACGAGCTCATAGGGCACGCCCAGCGCCTCGAGCTCGGCGGTGCAGCCTTCCATAACGCCCAGATCGGACTTGGAGCCCATGATGATCCCGACAACCGGCTTCTGATCTGCCATAAATAAAGACCTCCTGTTGAGAGCGGTGACGCGGCCAATCCGCGACCCTTAACTACTGAGAGTAGTATAGCCGCTCCCGTCCCTGCGGTCTGTTGGTGCTCTGCGGCGGCCCGGTGTTTTCATCTTCACTCCGGTTGCTACGCAAAGTCGTTCAGATGAAAACACTGGGCCGCCGCAGAGCACCTTCGACCTACCGGGAATTGCCATGACGTACGTTGGCTGAAATAATGAGCTTCCCTTGCTTCGCAAAGTCGCTCAGCTAAATAACCCAGCCCGCCGCGGGGCACCCGGGGACCTACCGGATATTGCCATGACGTACGTTGGCTGATTTGGTTTGGAATGGGAGGTTGACGAGGCTGAAAGTCCCTCCTACATA
>OLNM01000024.1_pt1 | contig 138424 bp, 138 predicted proteins | sample 1672391 | NCBI WGS metagenome assembly OLNM01 (sample SAMEA3136680, study PRJEB25190) | human gut metagenome | reverse complement strand
CCCCTGCGATCAGCGCCTCTGCCCGGATTCCTTCCAGAGTATTATAAAAAAAATGAGGTGATAATCTATAAATAATAAGTCTACCCAAGATTGGTTAATGATAGAAAATATAGACAAAAATGGAATTATTAAAATAAAAGAAAAAAATATTTTTGTGAAAATAATAAAAGTGAAACCAATAAATTTTAATCTTAAAACAGCGTTGGAAAAGGAAGCAATTTTAAATTCATATAAAGTTTTTTTAAAAACATGTAATTTTAATCTACAAATTTTAATTCATACAAATAAAGAAGATATCTCTAAAATTATTAATAATATCAAGCAGGTCAAAAATGAGCAAATTTCTATTGTTTCAAAAAATTATATTAAATTCATAAATAAAATTAATTCTGAAAAGCAAACTTCAACAAAAAATTATTACATTATAATAGATGAGCAATTTGAAAGCGATAATAAGAATACAGAAAATATATTCTATATGTTAAATGAAAAATATCTAAAAATAAAAGAATGTCTTACAAGATGTGGAAACCAAGTAAATGAGTGTAAAAAAGAAGAAGTTATAAGGATTTTACATTTTTTTCTTAATACAAAAAACAATCTTAAAAGAAATGGAGGAGATTAAAAAAAATATATTAAAAAATTTATTTTTAAAACCTACAAAAGTCAACAACTTTAAAGAAGAAAATTATATTTGTCCATCATATATAAATAATGAAAATCCCAAATATATAGAAATAGATAATATGTATTATTCAGGAATAATGATAGTAAATTATTTAAGAGAAAATGAAGAATTGTTATTAAAATCATTAATAAATACCGATATAAATATAAATATCAGACCTTTGAAAAAAGTCGAATTTTTGAGAGGAGCAATATTGCTTATATTTAAACGATTGCTGTTGTATTTATAGAACGGATAGATACAAAAAGTGATGAGACCACAATAAATAATTGTAGGAAGAGGAGAAATATCGATTTTTGAAAAATATACTAAATCATAGTCATAGTTTTGGTTGTATAATATTATTGAAAAAAAGGAGGAGATTGCATAGATAAATATCATATACGCACTCATGTCGAACCCTCGTTTTCGTATAACAGCAAGGAGTAGAGTTGTAAAATATATAAATGGAAAATATAACATTATTTGAGATGGATTTTATTGTTGCTTGATTCCTAATAAGCAATGAAAACGATGTACATATTGGAGCTTTTTTGTGAATAAATATCCTAATAGAATGATGATTAATAAGAACAGATAGGCTCCTTCCATAAATTATCGGTTAAGATTGTTGAGTATCTGATTGATTTTACTCGGATTCCCATAGATGCAGGGTGAATCGTAAGGACGGTCGGGAAATGCACCGTATTCCAATTTGATTTTCAAACCATGTTCTTGGATGAATTGTTCTACGCGCTCGGCCAGGCTTATGGGCTGACCTGTGCAGCAATTTATGATACCGGTAACTTCGCGTTGCATAATGACGGCACTGATTATTTCCGCCAACTTGTCCACGGTAATAAAGTCGTATTTGTTTTTTCCCGTAGTGAATGGAAATGTTTCTCTTCCTTCTTCGGCCGCGAGGAGTAACTTGCAGAAAATGGAGTTGTTCTTTTTATCATCGCCGAGAATATAATATCCCCGTAGCCACTGTAAAATACAGCCTTTTTGCTGGGTGTATTGTATCATACAACGGCGGAGAGCATCTTTGGCGATGCCATACATGGAAAGAGGGTTGCAGGGTGTATTTTCGTCAATTGCCCCTTCCCAGTAGCCTATTTCGTGCATTGTTCCCATAACAGCGAGCTGAGGTAATCCGTCATCGATTATTCGAGTAAGGAATCGGTAATGGGCTGATAGATCTCCCAGGTGAGTTGAGGCATTGTGTACGAATCCATTGCGCCAAGCCAGATGTAGACATACGTCCGGGGTTCCTAATAATGTATATATGTTTGTATCGGGAAGGGTGAAAAGGTCGATGTTTTTCCGTTCGGCGCGTTTGTCTACTTCGTCGGTATTAAGATCACATGCTATGACTTGGATTCCTTTATCAAGTAATGTTTTTACTATATGAAGACCTATATATCCGTTGGCTCCGGTTACTAATATTTTCATTTTGAAGGAAGATTAAAATGTGTCAATAAATTGATTATAAGTAATTTTCGATGAAATTAAGTAACTCGATCGGGGACATTTTTTCTTTATAATGATAATTTATATCGATCGGGTCTTTGATTTTTTTGAGGAAATCGGAGTCAATATCGTTTGGAGAGGTGAATGTAGAGATATATTCCAGATTGAAAAACGGTTCATTTTTGATATGCGGGTTGTTGGTCAAAAGTTTTTTTCCAAGGCAGACCGCTTCGCAAGCTCTTTGTGTAAAGCCGATGCCATTTTTTTGCATTACTTCCAAGATACAATGGGTGTGGAAGATGTATTGCAAGTTTTCTTCATAAGGGATCGACTTATTTAAATAAGTTATTTCATCCTTATATTTCTGGTCCTGAATATCGACGCCGGCTAATAGCAGATTGGGTTTTAAGTTGTTGTCTTTGAGAATTGTGTATATTTTGAAAATATCATTTAATCTATTTTTGGCTTTGGCCAACATATAGACGTCGCTATAGGGCATTTTTTTTATTTTTCCGTGATAGGATGAGTACACCAATGGGTGATAGATGAATCCGTATGTTGCACAATCTCCTGGATCGAAGGACAGAACCAAGTCGAATTGCTTCTTTAAATTGTTGCAATAGAATGGATGAGTGCTTGCCAGATCTTGTAAAATGCATACGAGTTTTGCATTGGGAAATTTTTCTCTTAAGTATGTTGTAATACCTACGTCCTGTTTGATCCAATTCATAAATACGATGAAACAGAACGGTTTTGAAACTGGAAACCTATGTTTGAAATAAGAATCGTTCCAAGCTGTTTTGAACGGTAATTTGACCAAACGGTTGATTGTGGGGTTAAAATGAATCCTATATAATAACCCTTTTAATGAGTTGATAGGGGGATATGGCCCTGGAATGTACTGTACGTTGTTGAATTGATAGAGATCAGAATACGAAAATTTATACAGATCCCAATCTGATCCCAATATCACATAGTTGTATTTATCCATTTTGAACAGAGATAAATTTTTGGTAGTAATAGATCAATGTGGTACAGTATATTATGGAGCATAATACATTAGTTAATAATGCCCCTTCGGTATTAAAGAGATAGACAAATGTCGTATAGCCGAATATTTTGAATACTCCATTGGCAATGCTGCTGTTTCGAATGGCTTTACCTTGTCCATGAGAACCCAGATAGCGATTGATCATATCTCCGAATCCATGGATACTGAATCCTGCCGCTAACCATACTGCATAATTACCGACGCTATGGTATTCTTCGGAATAAAGGAATGCTATTAGCGGTTTGATGAGTAAGATAAACAGGATACAAGTACCGACAGTAAGCAGAATGGAATTTTTGAGAACTTTGGAGGGAATACGTGGTTGTGTTGCAAATTGTTTGAAATAGGTGGTGCCAATGATGGCAGGAAGAGTTGATAGTGGTGTAGTTACGGTCAGTGCTAAAGTGTAGAACCCAACTTCAGTATTGTCTTCGTTGAATACTCCTAATGTGATTCCTGCCAGGTAATTGGATGCTACCATAAATAATGATCCTATGTATAATTGTAGTCCGTATTTATGATTTTCGTCATTGAGTTCTGTAAATATGTGTTTTACGTTGGATATCTTAGGATGAGCGGAGAGGATGATAATTAAAAGTACTGCAGAATAGATTCCCCATTGAATAGATATCACCGATTCCGGATCAGCTCCCCATTGCTGATAAACAAAGACGGCTGTAAGAATATACAGGAGTGTCGGCAACAAGCGTGCTATGGATAAACGTCCTATGTGGTTGTCTCCTTGTGAAACGGTATTGATATAGTTGAGAAGTAGAGGGTAGTAACATACGGGAATCGAAATTAAAAATAGTTGTGCTATGGCGGGATTAGCGGGACTATGGGCAAAATAACATACTAACATGGAAAGGCTCAATACGATACAAGCCATGATGAGTATGAGTAGCATTGTTCCCCGGATTGTACGGGACCGCAATTCATTATTACTCAATGCCAGCAATCGGCTGCCGGACAGGAAATACCCGAATAGCAGCAGCGAAGCGATGAAGTTGATGATGTTTTGTACGTATCTCACGTCGCCATAATCTGCCGGAGATAAAAAACGGGTGTTGATTATCGAGGCGACGACGCCCAGTAGAACGCCCGACAGGGTCGAGGCATAGAGTATGACGACTTGTTTTGTCTGTTTCGTGAATTTCATGGAACCGATTGGGAACTATCGCGGCGTCTTTTGATGATCTGAGCGGGAATACCGCTGCAGATGCAATTATCGGGAATATCCCGGAATACGACGGAGTTGGGCTGTATAGCTACATTGTCGCCTATTTTACATTTTCCGGTTATCTTGACACCGGGACTTAATAATACGTTGTTGCCGATGATAGGGCGGTTGTCCGGCGTCTTATTTAATCCGATGACGACACCGCTGTTTATCTGGCAATTACATCCCATTGACAGACAATTTACTATTACTCCCCCCCCCTTGAATGCGGGATGCGCAGGCCGGGGCCGACCATATTCAGGCCGATTGCGATTTGGTATTTACCTCCGCGACGGGAAAGTCGGATTTTCCAATAGCAGGCCAGTAGCCGGTGCCAAAGATTCGCTCGTGTATTGTGGTAATATTCGCAATGTCTCAATGCGGTCAGATAATGGAAGGCAATACAGGACTCCGATTTCATGAATAGTCCGAGCCTGTATTTCAGAAAGCCGATCGATCCGATATTGCGCTGCCGGTCGGCTCGAATATAATTTTCGAGGTCTTTTCGGGAGTTAATCATTGTTGCCTGTTGTTTGTTGTTTTTCGTACCATTGGGCGAAAATAGCGATCCCTTCCGCCAGAGAAACCTGCGGCCGATAGCCGAAATCGCGTTCGAGTTTTGTCGTGTCGGCGTAGGTCGTGTATACATCTCCCTGTTGCATGGGCATCATTTGCAGTTGGGCGTTCTTGCCGAGGGCCTGTTCGAGCGTATGGATGAAATTCATCAGTTGAACGGGATGTCCGCATCCGATGTTATAGACTTCGGCCGGAATAGGACGGTCTTGTGTCGGGGCCGGGGCTTTGCCGATGACGCGGACCATCCCTTCGATGATGTCGTCGATATAGGTGAAGTCGCGTGAAAGATTGCCGTGATTGAATACTTTGATCGGTCGCCCCTCCCGGATGGCTCCGGCGAATAGCATGGGGGCCATATCGGGACGTCCCCAGGGGCCATATACCGTGAAAAACCGTAAACCGGTGGTCGGAATTCCGTACAATCCGGAATAGACGTGCGCCATCAGTTCGTTCGATTTTTTCGTGGCAGCATAGAGGGATACGGGGTTATCTACCCGGTCTTCCTCCGAAAAGGGTGTTTTCGTATTGCCGCCGTAAACCGAACTTGAGGAGGCGTAAACGAAATGCCGGACCGGATTGTGTCGCACGCACTCGAGCAGGTTGAGGAATCCCACGATGTTGCTGTCAATGTAGGCATAGGGGTTTTCGATCGAATAGCGTACGCCGGCCTGTGCCGCCAGATTGACGACGGCATCGAATTTTTCAGTTCCGAACAGGTTTTGCAGGGCCTGTCGGTCTTCGAGGTGCATTTGGATGAACCTGTAAGCGGGATAACGATCGCTCTGCACCGGTTGTCCTTTCGCAACGAGATTCCGGTGAATGCCTGCCGTTTCGAGCCGGGCGTATTTGAGCCGGACATCGTAATAGTCATTGATAGAATCTATGCCGACGACCTGATTGCCCGCTTCGAGCAATCGTTTGGATAGGTGGTAGCCGATGAATCCGGCAGAACCGGTCACTAATATTTTCATGGTTTTCGAACTTTTTACCGGCCTTACGATTTTCAGTTTTAGGCTGTATGTTCAAAAATCGACCTTCTATATTTTACGGTACAGGAGGCCGAAATTTCGAAAAAACGGATTGTGACTTCTCGTCGTTCGAAAGCTATTTGCCGATCGCCGCGTATTCGAATCCTTCGGCAATCACTTCGTCCTTGCTGTAAATGTTGCGCCCGTCCACCAATACCGGTTGTTTCATAACCCGTTTGATGACCGACCAGGAGGGAATTCGGAACTCCTTCCATTCGGTCAATACCGCCAGAGCGTCGGCGTCGATCACCACATCGTACATATCTTTGCAATAGACGACCCGGTCCCCGATTCGGCGGCGGCATTCGTCCATCGCTACCGGGTCATATACCTTCACGGAGGCTCCCGCTTCGAGCAGCTTTTCGATAACGACCAGAGCCGGTGCTTCGCGCATATCATCCGTTTCGGGCTTGAAGGCCAGGCCCCACAAGGCGATCGTCTTGCCCCGGAGTGTTCCGAGCTTATCTTGCAGTTTCTTGACTACGATCTCTTTCTGTCGTTCGTTGACCGCTTCGACCGCTTCGATCACTCCCATCGTATAGCCGTATTCGCGGGCGGTACGGGCCAGGGCCTTGACATCTTTCGGGAAGCAGGAGCCGCCGTATCCGCAGCCCGGATAGAGGAATTTCGAACCGATGCGGGTGTCTGCGCCGATACCTTTCCGTACCATATCGACATTCGCTCCTACCAGATCGCACAGGTTGGCGATGTCGTTCATGAAGGAGATGCGTGTAGCCAGCATGGCATTGGCCGCGTATTTGGTCATCTCGGCCGAGGGAATGTCCATGAAGTAGAGCCGGTAGTTGTTCATTTGGAACGGACGGTAAAGCCGTTCCATGACCTTTTTTGCCCGGTCGCTCTCTACGCCGACGACCACACGATCGGGCGACATGAAGTCCTTGATCGCTGCGCCTTCCTTGAGAAATTCGGGGTTCGAAGCCACTTCGAAGTCGATTTGCTCGTCGCGTTTGGTCAGCTCTTCCTCGATGACGGCCTTGACTTTTTTGGCCGTACCTACCGGTACGGTGGACTTGGTGACCAGAATCGTGTATTTTTTGATGTTCCGGCCGAATGTCCGAGCTACTTCGAGTACGTATTGCAGGTCGGCCGAACCGTCTTCGTCCGGCGGCGTGCCTACGGCCGAGAAAACGACTTCGACGTTGTCGAGGCAGGTGGTCAGGTCCGTGGTGAAATGGAGCCGGCCCGCTTCGACGTTCCGTTTTACCAGGTCGTCCAGTCCCGGTTCATAGATAGGGATTTCACCGTTTAACAAGCACTTGATTTTTTCCGGGTTGATGTCCACGCAGGTAACATCGATTCCCATTTCGGCAAAACAGGCTCCCGATACGAGACCCACGTAGCCTGTGCCGACGATTGCTATATTCATTGATTTTGTTTTTTAGATTTATTGATGTTTGCAAAAGGGGGGTGTCTTGTGTGACAGAATTATGCACTGCCGGACTTACTACCGGTTTTTATACATGGATTCGTAGTATTTCTCGTATTCGCCCGAGGTGATATGGTCCATCCACTCCTGATTTTCGAGGTACCAGCGCACGGTTTTTTCGATGCCCTCCTCGAATTGCAGCGAGGGTTCCCAGCCCAGCTCGTTTTTCAGTTTGCGCGAATCGATGGCATACCGCAGGTCGTGCCCCGCACGGTCGGTGACGTAGGTGATGAGCTTCTCGCTCTCGCCTTCGGGGTTGCCCAGCAGCCGATCGACGGTGCGGACGATGACTTTAATCAGGTCGATGTTCTTCCATTCGTTGAATCCGCCGATATTGTAGGTTTCGGCGATGCGGCCTTTGTGGAAGATCAGGTCGATGGCGCGGGCGTGGTCTTCGACGTAGAGCCAGTCGCGGACATTCTCGCCCTTGCCATAGACAGGCAGCGGCCGGCCGTGGCGGATGTTGTTGATGAACAGCGGGATCAGCTTTTCGGGAAATTGATAGGGCCCGTAGTTGTTCGAGCAGTTGGTTACGATCGTCGGCAGACCGTAGGTGTCGTGGTAGGCCCGCACGAAATGGTCGGACGAGGCTTTGGCCGCCGAATAGGGGGAGTGGGGATCGTAGCGGGTTTCCTCTGTGAAGAGCGTGCCGTCGAATTGCAGCGCACCATATACTTCGTCGGTCGAAATATGATAGAAGCGTTTCCCCTTCCAGTTGCCGTTCCATTGTTCCTTGGCTGCCTGCAACAGGGAAAGCGTGCCCATGACATTGGTGCGGGCGAAGATGAACGGATCCTTGATCGAACGATCGACGTGGCTTTCGGCGGCCAGGTGGATGATGCCGTCGATGCCGTACTTCGCCATCAGCGACTTGATGGTCCCGTAGTCGCTGATGTCGGCCTTCACGAACACGTAGTTCTCCTTGTCCTCCACGTCCTTCAGGTTGGCCAGGTTGCCGGCGTAGGTCAGCTTGTCCAGGTTGATGATACGATATTCGGGGTATTTGTTCACGAACAGGCGCACCACGTGGGAACCGATGAAGCCCGCGCCGCCCGTTATCATGATGTTTCTCTTGTGTTCCATAATCTGACTATACATATCTTCCTTTGCTGGATTCGAAAATTCTAGTACTCAAGATTCTTCTGTAGCGTGTCCTCTTTTTCCACCAATATTGACATAAGATATTTCCCGTAATCGTTCTTCAACATCGGCTGCGCCACCTCACGAAGTTTATCCGTTGTTATCCAACCTTTGCGGTAAGCGATACCTTCCAGGCAGGCGACCTTCAATCCCTGACGCTTCTCCAACACCTCAATGAAGGTACTTGCTTCTGACAAAGAGTCATGTGTTCCCGTATCCAACCAAGCGAAACCACGTGCCATGGTCTGCACTTTCAATTCATGGGCTTTCAGGAACTCTTGGTTCACTGTAGTGATTTCCAGTTCGCCACGTGCCGATGGCTTTATGCTCTTGGCGATATCGACAACCTTGTTCGGATAGAAATACAGTCCTACAACGGCATAGTTACTCTTCGGGTGTTCCGGTTTCTCCTCGATGCTCAGACAGTTGCCCTCCTTGTCGAACTCTGCCACGCCATAGCGTTCGGGATCGCTCACCCTGTAGCCGAACACCGTAGCCTTTCCGTTCTCCTCGGCATCCGTGACAGCCTGTCTCAGCATGTCATTCAAGCCTGCACCATAAAAAATGTTGTCACCTAACACGAGGCAGGCGCAGTCGTCCCCGATAAACTTCTCCCCGATAATAAACGCCTGTGCCAGTCCATCCGGTGACGGTTGCTCTGCATACTCGAACCTCACCCCGAAATTGCTGCCGTCACCCAGCAGCCGCTTGAAACCCGGCAGGTCGTAAGGCGTCGAGATAATCAGTATCTCCCTGATGCCCGCCAGCATCAGCACCGAAATCGGATAATAAATCATCGGTTTGTCGAAAATCGGTATCAGCTGCTTGCTGATTCCCTTGGTAATAGGATACAAACGAGTACCGCTGCCACCAGCTAATACTATACCTTTCATAATTTTAATTTTATGTTGGTTTATTTTAGTTCTTTATACACATTTGTAACTTGGTCGGCAATCTTCTCCCAGTCGTATTTCTTCATATCGTAATCAATATGTTGCAAGGGTTGCTCGATAACCGATTCCAACTTTTCGGTAAGCATACTGACGTTGCCTACGGGAAAGTAATCGCTTTCCGGCAAACCAACTTCCTTGTTTGCCGGAATGTCACTGACAATTACCTTCACACCATAACTCATAGCTTCCAGCAACGCAATGGGCAAACCCTCATGACTCGACGGTAGGCAATAGCAAAGGCAATTGGTAAGGAGCGAATGCAGCTTACGTCCTTTGATAAATCCAGTCAATACAACGCTGTTCTTCCTTGCCATTTCTTTAAGGTTGCGTGAATAATCATCCTCAAAATCCGTATCCCCAGCCAATACGAGCTTTATATCTACATCAGGATTTTGTTCTTTCACTTTAATATATGCTTCTATCAGGTGATGCAGATTCTTTTCCGGCACAAAGCGGCACATTCCGAGGATATACTTGCCTTTCTCTATGCCAAGTTCCTTGAAATATTCAGGATAGTCACACATTTCCGGTTGCGACACGCCATTATATATAAGGTGTACGTGCTGTGTCCTTCCATATTTCCGTTTTATCAGGTTACGGATTACGTCAGAGATTACTATCACTTCGTCTGCAAACATACAGCCCATTCGTTCGCCGAGTTTCAGCATCGTCTTTGCGGCGAATCCCCACTTGTCACGGTCATAATCCGGGCCGTGGTGAGTGAACACCACCTTCATTCCAAGCATTTTAGCGTATGGCACCAGCAATGCAGGGCCTATGGCGTGTATGTGCAAGATGTCAGCCCTGAGCCGTTTCGCCTCGTTTATCGCCCTGAAAGTATGGATTATGGCCTCAAAGGACTTTTTCTTCGGGCAGTCGATGTCCACCAACTTCACGCCTTTCCATTCCTTCAGGTCGTCCTTGACATAGTTCGTCCTACGTATCACCGTAACGTCAAAGCCCCGTTTGGCGATTCTTGGGAACAGCTCCTCACAATGCGTTTCCACGCCGCCCATGATGTTTGGGATGCCACGCGTGCCTGTAACTACTATCTTCATATTTCTCGGATTGTAAGGTTCTTGTTTTATTCGACTATAGTTTACTTTGGTTCATATATGGGAAAAATGCTCTGTATGGAGAGTACAAATCCGTGATTTTGGCTCTATATGAATTGTTTTTTTCGTAACTTTGCCAACAGAAAGACATTAGCGGTATTCATCTTAACAAACACAAATCTAAATCCGGTAAACCTAAAGACTTTCCGATGCAAGTCAAGCCAAGATTGATAAAAGAGTCGTTGCAATATGCAGGCGCTGTCGTCCTTTCGTTGCTCTCTGCCTTATGGTTGTTCATCACGGGCAAGAGGATAAGGTGACTATCTTTCAAACCTTTTCACCACAGGCTGCAACACTTTGTATTTCACCACGTGGGCGAAGCAAATAACACCGGCTATCGTGAGCAGTGAAGTGACGATATAAAGCAGGTCGTGCTGCGTGATGCGGCTCTCTATATGCAACTTCTCCACGGCGCGGTAGACAAGCATGTGCGAAAGGTATATCTCCATACTTATGCCGCTTAGGTATTTCGCTACGCAGTTGTTCAGCACCTTGTCTTTGGAGCCGACCGCATAGGTTAGCCATGCGAAGAAAAGCGCAAGCTCAACCAGGTAATTCACGAAAGCGTCATGCACGTATTCCCTTGCAACAAAGAAACCTATTGAAACAACGGCCACACCAATTGCCGATAGCCATGCGTGCCGCCTGCCGAAGTCCGCGAGACCGTGACGGTAAAGGTAGGCAAGACCTCCGGCAATGAACGGCGGAGCGCAGAACACCATGCAACGCCGTCCAGGTGCGCCGAAATGCACGAAGGACACAAGGACGAACACCAGCGCGATGGCAAATGAAATCCACGCGCGCCGCCTGTTGTCGAGCATGAAAACGTAAAACGGGAACAGCATGTAGAATAGGAACACTACACCTAAAAACCAGCCTACGCCTATTACGTGGATTTCTGCATCTGGCGGCAATAGCCCGAAACACAGCGTCATATTGGCGAACGCCTCATAAAGCGAACCAATGTTGGGCTCAAGCGCCAGGTCTATAAGACACAGCAAGGCGAAGAATGGCAATATGCGCAGGTAGCGTTTCCTGTAAAATGCGTTTGGCGTAATCGTTCCTTCCTTTATCCGTGTATAATAACCGCAGCAAAGTGAAAAGCCACTGACAACCATAAACAGCAGCGTAAAATCGGTAAAGAATGGTATGATGCTTTCAGTGAGGTAATTCTCGGATGGCTTGACGCTTATGTTTGCCAGCACGTGCATCAGTATTATACCAAGCGCAGAATAAGCGCGGAGCCCGTCGAGCGAGCCATACCGCTCTTTGTTAACCTTATTTTTGCCTTCGGGGGGGGTAATTAACGTTTTGTCACACATTGTTGGGTTTGATTGTATAAAATAGATGAGCGGTCGGGACAGGCGAATCTCATCGTTCGCTTGTCCCTTGTTTGCTCATAAAAGTAATAAAATCAGAATTTCTCCCTCAAATCCCCTTGACACGGATCCTGCCCGACGTCACACCATTTCGGGTCTATGCAAGCCGGCTTTCCCTGCATCGAACGGAGCTTGTTCTGTAACGCCCACTTGGCTGGATACTTGATGTACTTGTGCATCACGGGGCTGGCCGTGCCCACCATCCAGCAGTTTTTCGGACACTTGCGTACCATCGCGCGTACTTTCTGCGCCTGCTCGCTCTCCCAAATCTCCATGAACGGCGCGTCGTGGATGTTGCCCATGCTCTCTTTCCAATACTTCTCTTCCAGTCCGTTGCATGGCATCACCTCGCCCCACGGGTCGATGAAGAAGTTTACCATGCCGGCCTCGCAAGGCAACATGCGACGCTTGCCCTCGATGTAGTTTATCAGTCCCATGTTGAACCACGCGCGGAACCAGCTCTTGGGGTGTTTCTCCTGAAGCTGCCAGTTGATGAGCTGCTCGAAATCGTGGCACACCTCGTCCTTGTTCGTTATCACGTTGTCGCTCTTGTGGAAGTAATACGAGTTGTGGAAAGCCGCCGTGGCAAACTCCATTCCCATTGCAAGCGACAGCTGGTAAAGCGAAAGCATGTCGCGGGAGTTGTGGTTGGACACGGTGCAGCCGAAGCCGATGTCCTTCAGCCCCATGTGTTTCAATGTGAGCAACGTGCGTAGACCTTTGTCGAAGCCTCCGGCATGGCCGCGAAGTTCGTCGTTTTTCTGGCTCAGACCCTCTATTGAGATGCGGATTCCGATGTTCGGGAACTTCTTGGCAAGTACCACCACGCGGTCTTCAAACCAGCCCGAAGTCGAGATTACGATACGAGGCGTGTGCTTATAACATTCTTCCACTATCTCGTCCAAGTCCTCGCGGATGAACGGTTCGCCGCCCGTAAGGTTAATGAACTTCAGCTGCGGCAGCGTCTTCAAATCTGCTGCCTTGATTTCCTCCTGCCTGTTGGTCGGATTTTTCCAGATATTGCACATCTGGCAGCGCATCGGGCAGCGGTATGTCAGGATAATGCTTGCGTCAGTAGGACGCGGGATGTTAGTTTTTGCCATAATGCTTTATATTTTTATTTACCAGATTTATAAAGTAAAGCCCTAAAATGAAAACAAGAGCTAAACAAGTGCAAATAAAACCGCTTATTTACAATTGATTATAGTGTACTTGATGTTTTCAGTTGTTTTCTTTCTTTTCAGTTGATTGGTTCTTTTTCGGTACAATTTTGTTTCTCGTTTGTTTCTCAATATCGACCTTTATTCATATCTTTGCAACAGAAACAAAATTATGAAGGGATCGATATGCCACGAGTAAAGAAGCCTACAAAAGTAAAAGAGCCTGTCCGCCTTCGGACAAAGAAGCTGGCAGATGGAAGCCAAAGTCTGTATCTTGATATATACCGTTTCGGAAAACGAACATACGAATATCTTAAGTTGTATCTCATTCCGGAAACGGATAACAATGCCCGTCGGCAGAATCAGGCGACTATGAATGCCGCCAATGCCATCAAGTCCAAACGTATTATCGAGCTGACCAACGGCGAGGCCGGTATAGAAACCAAAGAGAGAGTTTACCTGCTTGACTGGATGAATACCTACAAGGAGAACCAGGCCAAGCGTGGCAAAAAGGACGGTTATCAAATTGACATCACTATACGCATCTTAAAGGATTACGCGGGAGAACGTATGTTGATGGATCAAATAGACAAGACATTCTGCCAGAATTATCTTGACTACCTTCAGTCCGAATACCGTTCCAGAGGTAAACGAGTGTCGAATTACACACTGCATACTTATTACCGGGTATTGAACGGAGCCTTGAATGCGGCTGTCAGGGCCGAGATCATCAAGTCCAATCCTTTCACGAAAATCAGCAAGTCGGAAAAGATCCGTCTGCCTGAAAGCAAACGGTCATACATGACCATTGAAGAGGTGCGTGCATTGATCGCAACCCCGATGAAAAATGAATCCGTGAAAGGTGCCTATCTGTTCTCTTGTTTCTGCGGTCTGCGAATCAGTGATATAATCAAGTTGCAATGGAAAGATGTATTCGTTGACCGTGGACAATACCGTCTGTCGGTTTCCATGCAGAAAACCAAAGAACCGATTTATCTCCCGCTTTCCCCGGAAGCGTTGAAGTGGATGCCTGCGCGTGGAGACAAAACTCCTGATGACCATGTGTTTGACCTGCCGTCCCCAGCAATGGTCAATATTCTTATCAAACCATGGGCAAAAGCGGCGGGAATAAACAAGCGTTTTACATTCCATACGGCGCGGCACACGTTCGCAACGATGATGCTGACACTCGGAGCAGACTTATATACGACATCCAAGCTGCTCGGCCATGCTGACGTGAAAATGACACAGGTGTACGCCAAAATCATCAACCAGAAAAAGGATGATGCGGTCAACCTGGTCAACGGATTGTTTGAGTGACCAATGATATACCATATCATGTCATATTTACAAGTAGATATTTTAAGGGCGTCATCGATTGCAGATACAATCGAAAAACGATACCTTTATGATGATATATTATTATAAACCAATAAAATGTAAATCGACATGACAAGAGCTGACAAAGGCCTTCTCTCTTTTTGAGGGGAGCAAACACCCGCATCACATTGAATCGGCACAAGACGTGGCGGAAGAACTTTTCGCCCTGCTTACCGAAGCAAAAACAGTTTATCTCCAGGAGGTCAAAATCCACGGCAAACAGTATCGCCGTTATGTGGAGGATTTTGTGAACAGTCACCGGTATATTGACTGCGATAACGCGGTCTGCCGGAACTGCCACGAAATGAACATCCACATCGTCAAGGGACTGCTGACCGACTGCCCCTACCTTATCCAACCGCTTTTTTCCGCCCCGAGCCTCTCTTTCGAGGAGTGCATGGAACTAAAGCGGAAGTATGACACATCGGAACTGGCATCTTCCGATTGTAATCCGGCAAAGTTTTCATTTCTTTCTTTTGACTGCAGTCTTTCGCGCAAACAACTGGCCGGTATCGTTTCTTGCGCCAATACTTATCATCTGTTCTGTTCTCCCGTAACTATTGACGACATGGAATCTCTCTTCTCCTGCAAAATAGGTTTCTGTCTTCGGGTGAACAGCGTGCGCCGTGTGGCTATCCTGTTCGATGCCCTTCTTGAGAATTCATTCATTCAGCCTTACTGGCAATCAGTCCTCGAAAGAGGGCGTTTCCTGCAATCCAAGGACGGCTCGCACTTCATATCCGCAACGAGCATATCCACCACGCTTTCGTTGGTCAGGAACAAAATGACTTCAACCGCTTACAATATCAGAAAGTTTGTAAGCCAACTGAAGGAATGAAAGGAAGTGCTAAGAAGTCAACCATGTGAAAAGCAAAAGTATGATAACTGATATGATACCAAACCGGTATCATACTGTCATCCAATGCTTTTAGATATTCACACTCTACCTTTGCCTCTGTATACAACGCGTTACAAACAGAGGTGCATCTCTTATTGTCTAATTTAATCACGAATAATATGTCCAACAGATTGACATTCATGGAAAGGTTGAGCGAACGGCTCACGGCCCTTGAAGCGATTATCCGGAAATTGGAGCCGGTCGAGAGCTTTCTGGAACGGGTGGAATTGCTGGAAAAGAACATTTACGCGACCAAAAAGGTCTTTACTTTTTCGGAAGCCTGCATGTACATCGGGGTATCAGAAAGTATGCTGTATAAACTTACGGCCAACAAGGAGATTCCTCACTACAAGCCTCGCGGCAAGATGATCTACTTTGCCAAGGAGGAACTGGACGAATGGCTCCTGCAGAATCATGAACTTGCCGTCGATGATGCCACGCGGATGGCACACGAGGCGGCAGCAGTACAACCCTTCTTAAACGAGAAACGCCATGGAAAACGAAAGAAGAACTGACCAGAAGACGGGAATGGGATTGAAAGAGACCCGTCTGTCAGATATTCTTTCAGCTTCCCAAATCAAGGCGACGGATACATACGAGACCCCGCCGCAAATTATCTGGATTGACAATTCGACCATAGCGACTCTCGGCAATTTCAGTGCATCGACCGGCAAGGCAAAATCCAAGAAGACATTCAATGTCTCCGCCCTCGTCGCCGCTTCCCTGGCAGGAAAGCAGGTGCTGAACTACCGGGCGCATCTGCCGGAAGGCAAACGCCGGATCCTGTATGTCGATACCGAGCAGAGCCGCTATCATTGTCACACGGTGCTGGAACGTATTCTGCGGTTGGCCGGGCTTCCTACCACAGCAGACAGCGAGAACCTTGATTTCATCTGCCTGCGGGAGTATTCTCCGACAGTCCGTATAAGTGTGATAGACTATGCCCTGCGTCAGGGTAAAGGTTACGGGCTGGTTATCATTGACGGTATCCGCGATCTTATGCTGGACATCAACAGCACCAGCGAATCGGTGGAGGTAATCAACAAAATGATGGAATGGTCCTCTCGTTACGACCTGCATATCCATTGCGTGCTGCACCTGAACAAAGGGGACAACAATGTACGAGGCCATATCGGTACGGAGATGAGCAACAAGGCGGAAACAGTACTGGTCATCAGCAAATGCAACGAGAATCCGTCTGTCAGTGAAGTCCATGCCCTGCATATCCGGGAAAAGGAGTTCAAACCCTTCGCGTTCACCGTGGACGACAACGGGCTCCCGGTCATCGCCGAAGGGCACACGTTCGGCGACACCCCGAAGCCCAGGCAACGGACAAGCTTTACGGAGCTGAGCATCGAGCAGCACCGGGAAGCCCTTTCCGCTGCCTTTGACGGCAAACCCATCAGGGGCTTTGAGAATGTACTGCAACGTCTGATCGCCTCTTATGAAAACATAGGCTTCAAACGTGGCCGCAGTGTCATGATAAAACTGCTGCAGTACCTGACGGACAACCTGAAACTTGTTGTCAAGCAGGACAAGCTGTTCTACTATGACATGACCCCCGCGGAAGCAAGGCTTTTTGATGAAGAATGAAGCCGGGCGCGGGCATATATATTTCAGTTTACTTTAGTATGTATATATATAGGGAATAAAACTAAACTAAACCATTCCCGTGTGAACAAGTGAAAGAAAACAGCCATGACTATAGAAGAAGCAAAACAGGTACGCATAGTGGACTTTCTGGCGCAGCTCGGCCACCATGCGCAATACGTTAAATCGGATCAGTACTGGTATCTCTCGCCGTTAAGGGATGAACAGTCGCCGTCGTTCAAGGTCAATGACCGGTTGAACGAATGGTATGATTTTGGGGCGGCCACCGGAGGCGACCTCGTGGAATTGGGTAAATACCTTTACCAGACTGAAAGTGTAAGCGAGGTACTGGCATACATCGGGCGGCATTCCAGCGATATGCCTTTGCCGAAAGTCCGTTTCCAGGCTCTTCCGCCCCGTCCCGTGGAATCGGATATGAAAAATCTGATTGTCGTCCCGTTACGGCATCACGCGTTATACTCTTACCTTCAGTCCCGGAAAATAGATGCTGACATAGGACGTATGTTCTGCAAGGAAATCCATTATGAATTGCGTGACCGGCATTATTTTGCCCTCGCGTTCGGTAATGTTTCGGGCGGATATGAAATGCGCAACGCCTATTATAAAGGATGTATCAAGAACAAGGACATCTCCCTGATCGGACATCAGTGCGGAGAGATACAGGAACGGGTCTGCGTGTTCGAGGGGTTCATGGACTTTCTGTCTTACCTGACATTGAAGCAGTCATGCAACTGGACCATTTGTATAGACCAGCCTTGCGACTACCTTGTCATGAACTCCGTAAACAACATGAAAAAGGCATTGATGTACCTGCAGAGATACCTGCATATACATTGTTATCTCGACAACGACCTTGCCGGGCAAAAGACCGTGGAAACCATAGCCGGACTATACGGCGAACGGGTCAGCAACGAAGCTGTCCGATATAGCGAATACAAGGATCTGAATGATTGCTTGCGAGGCAAGAAACGCTGACCTAAAAAAGCGAATCTGCCAATGGAAGCCCTCCTGAACGGAGGGCTTTTTTTATGCCCTGACTTCTTCATTTTTCCCGTTCATTAAGGCGATATAGTACGATTTTATAGTACGATTTTCAAAATCGATATAAATCTTGCAAAGAAAATATACGTTTAATACACAATTATTTCGTAGTTCGGAATTCTCCTTTTTTATTTGTGAAATCAAACTAATACAAAATTCAATATCCATACTAAAAGATATGAGATCATATTTCATTTTTGCCATTGTTCTGACGGTCGCGTACCTCATTTATTACGCGGTCATCATTATGCAGGATCTCTATGGAAAAAGGAGAACCGGCAAGACAGAGGAGGAAGTTTTCGACCTCGGCACACTTGAGGACGAAGAGAGTGTTGCCGTGAGCGAGAGTGAAACCGGGTTCCGTGTCGGCAACGAGCAATACGATACTGAAACAGCATCAGGCGGCGATTCTGCCACCGACCAGAAGCCGGCGGACAAAAAGCCGGAGACAAAGGAGACCCCGGAAGAAAGACTGGAGCGTCTCAAAGCCAATGCGGAGGAAAAGATGGAGGAAACCACGCCCTACCTGTCTGATGGCTTCAGTGCAGATGAAATGTACAAGGCGATGCTTTCCAGGGGCAAACTGGAAAATCGTCCGGAGATGGCCTGGAAACCAATTAAAGACAAATTGTAGCATGTCGATTAAGCAAAAGATAGTATGCCTGTTAATTCTTGTACCCTATGCGGCTTTCGCCAAGAGCGGCAGCGTGAACTACAGCTGGGGAGCGGATGCGCTGGCCACGATGCACGACTTCGTGGTCACGATGATGCTGTATGTCCTGTATATATGCTACTCCATCGCATCCGTTCTGGTCATCGTGTCCGCCTTCCAGATCTACATCAAGATGAACACTGGAGAGGACGGCATCGTCAAATCCTTTTTATCGCTGCTTGGCGCGTGCCTGTTCATCATCGGGGCCTCCATCGTACTTCCGGCATTTTTCGGTTATCGCATATAAGGCTGTTTAACAATCCAATACATAAATATTAACTCAAAAACGATCAAGTATGTTTCAGAAAGTAAAACAAATGTGCCGAAAGGCAAAAGGATTCATCCAAGGTGTTTCCACCAAAGTGAAGATGCTTGCACTCACTTTGTTCTCTGGTACCACGGCAATGGCCCAGAGTACGGCCGGCGACTATTCAGCCGGTACTACCGCACTTTCTACCGTGGCGGAGGAAATTGTCAAGTATGTACCAGTCATGGTCAAGCTCTGCTATGCCATCGCCGGTGTAGTCGCCATTATCGGCGCCATCTCCGTTTACATCGCCATGAACAACGAAGAGCAGGATGTCAAAAAGAAGATCATGATGGTGGTTGGTGCATGTCTTTTCCTGATTGCAGCAGCACAGGCTCTTCCTTTGTTTTTCGGCATTGACGCATAAAAGTACCGAGGGATGAAAAGCAAGGAAACACGTTATCCGGACTATCCGCTGTTCAAGGGGCTGCAACGTCCTCTTGAAGTGATGGGATTGCAGGGCCGCTACATCTATTGGGCGGCAGGAACGGCAGGCGGAGCCATCGCGGGCTTCATAGCCGCTTACTGCCTTGCCGGATTCGTGGCCGGGCTGGCCGCGCTGACAGTCATTCTGTCGGTGGGCATCGTGCTAATCATCTTCAAGCAGCGGAAAGGTCTGCACAGCAAGAGAACGGACCGAGGCGTGTTCGTCTATGCCTACTCGCGTAAGGTCTGACAAAATTAAACCATCACAGCAATGTGTGGCTATATTGAATGTTGAACGCGGGTAGGTTCGTATGAGATACGGGCCTACCCCTATTTAATTGAACGTATATTGAAATGACCCTATACATTATCCTGATTTTCGTTGCCTTGTGCGCGGGTATGGCCATATCCGTCCATGCGTTCGGTACCGGAGGCAAGCGCAAGCGTATCTTCCAGGACATCTATTTCTCGGTGGAAGACACGGAAGGCGTGGGTGTCCTGTACACCAAGACGGGCGAATACTCCGCCGTGCTGAAGATCGAGAATCCGGTACAGAAGTATTCGGCGAACATAGACAGCTACTACGATTTCACGCATCTGTTCTCCGCCCTTGCCCTGACCTTGGGAGAAGGTTATGCCATTCACAAGCAGGACATCTTCGTGAGGAAGCGTTTTGTCAACGAGGATACCGGGAAACAGGAGTTCCTTTCTGAATCGTATTTCCGGTATTTCAAGGGAAGGGCGTACACGGACAGCATGTGTTACCTGACCATCACGCAGGAAGCCAGGAAAAGCCGCCTTTTCTCGTTCGACAACAAGAAATGGCGTGATTTCCTTGTCAAGATCCGCAAGGTACAGGACCAGTTGCGGGACAGCGGCGTGCAGGCGCGTTTCCTGAACAAATCCGAGGCAAGCGATTACGTGGACCGGTATTTCGCCATGAACTTCAAGGACCGTATCATCTCGATGACGAACTTCAAGTCGGACGACGAGAGCGTCTCGATGGGTGACAAGCGCTGCAAGGTGTACAGTCTCGTGGACGTGGACTGCATCTCGCTGCCTTCGATGATCAGACCCTATAGCAATATAGAAGTGAACAACACGGAAATGCCCGTGGATCTTGTCTCGGCCATTGACAGCATTCCGAATGCCGATACAGTGGTCTATAACCAGGTCATCTTCCTTCCCAACCAGAAGCGTGAACTTTCGCTGCTGGACAAGAAGAAGAACCGGCACGCGAGCATTCCCAACCCGAGCAACCAGGCAGCGGTCGAAGACATAAAACGTGTACAGGAGGTAATTGCCCGCGAGAGCAAGCAGCTCGTGTACAGCCATTTCAACCTTATAGTGGCCGTGTCCGGCGATACGGACCTGCAGAAGTGTACGAATCATCTGGAGAATGCTTTCGGTAGAATGGGAATCCATATCTCCAAACGAGCCTACAACCAGCTGGAGCTGTTCGTCGGCTCGTTCCCGGGCAACTGCTACAGCCTGAATGAAGAGTATGACCGGTTCCTGACCCTATCGGACGCGGCGATGTGCCTGATGTACAAGGAACGTGTGCAGCACAGCGAAGACACCCCGGTGAAAGTCTATTACACTGACCGCCAGGGAGTGCCTGTCGCCATCGACATCACCGGCAAGGAAGGCAGACAGAAGCTGACGGACAACTCGAACTTTTTTGCCCTCGGGCCGAGCGGTTCCGGGAAATCCTTCCACATGAACTCTGTCGTGCGCCAGCTGCACGAACAGGGTACAGACATCGTAATGGTCGATACCGGAAACTCCTACGAGGGATTGTGCGAGTATCTGGGAGGCAAGTACATCAGCTACACGGAGGAACGCCCCATTACGATGAACCCGTTCCGTATCCACAAGGAAGAGATGAACGTGGAAAAGACCGGCTTCCTGAAGAATCTTGTCCTGCTGATCTGGAAGGGCACGCAGGGAACAGTCACGAAGACGGAAGACCGTCTGGTGGAAAATGTAATCACCGATTATTACGATGCGTATTTCAACGGCTTCGACGGCTTCACGCCCATGCAGCGGGAAGACCTGAGAAAAAGCCTCGCCATAGACGAACGCAACCGTGACGGGAACCGTGAGGAAAGCGAGCAGGAACGGAACAGCCGTATCGAGTGCATGATAGACGAAATGGAACGCAGGCGCAAGGAGTTGAAGGTGGAAGAACTCTCGTTCAATTCATTTTACGAATACTCCGTCCAGCGTATTCCAGACATCTGTCACGAGAACCACATTTCGGGTATAGACCTCTCGACTTACCGCTACATGATGAAGGACTTCTACAGGGGCGGCAACCATGAAAAGACCCTGAACGAGAACATGGACAGTTCGCTGTTCGACGAGACCTTCGTGGTGTTCGAGATTGACAGTATAAAGGATGATCCGCTGCTGTTCCCGCTTGTCACGCTGATAATCATGGACGTGTTCCTGCAGAAGATGCGAATCAAGAAGAACCGCAAGGTGCTTGTCATCGAGGAAGCCTGGAAAGCCATTGCCAGTCCGCTGATGGCCGAGTACATCAAGTTCATGTACAAGACGGCCCGTAAGTTCTGGGCCAGCGTGGGCGTTGTGACACAGGAGATACAGGACATCATCGGCAGTGAAATCGTGAAAGAGGCCATCATCAACAACAGCGATGTGGTGATGCTGCTTGACCAGAGCAAGTTCAAGGAGCGTTTCGACACCATCAAGGCCATTCTCGGGCTCACCGATGTTGACTGCAAGAAGATATTCACGATCAACCGGCTGGACAACAAGGACGGCCGTTCGTTCTTCCGGGAGGTATTCATACGAAGGGGAACGACAAGCGGCGTGTATGGCGTGGAAGAGCCGCATGAATGCTACATGACCTACACGACCGAACGTGCTGAGAAGGAAGCCCTGAAACTCTACAAGAGGGAGCTCCGGTGCAGCCATCAGGAAGCCATCGAAGCCTATTGCCGGGACTGGGATGCCAGCGGCATCAGCAAGTCCCTGACATTCGCCCAGAAGGTCAACGAGGCCGGACGGGTACTGAACCTGAAAGCAAAACAATAAAATCAGATACAATGGGAAAATTTGATATAGACCGACCTATAGCGGAACTGTTCAGTGTTGAGCCTTACGCTCTCCGCATCCGCAACGTGTGCAACAGCCACGATATTGCCACCATCCGGGAACTGTGCCAGCACAGCAACTGGGACTTGCTTCATTTCCGCCATTTGGGTGAAAGAAGCATCGTACACATAGAGGATATGCTGGGCAAATTCGGGTTGCGACTGGGCATGACCGAAGAGGATCTGGACGCATATATGAGATTTGAAACCGAGGATGACAAAGACGTCACTACCATCATGCGTTTCGAGGAATCGGAGGAGGTCAAGTGGGACCAGCGCCGGTATGAAGTAGCCAGAGACCTGTATGTCAGATACAGGGGTCTGTCCCCATACGAGGCTATGGAGGAAGCAGAGAAGCTGATACTGGCCCTGCAGGGAGTACCTGAGAAGAACAACCGCAGCAAGCGGAGAGGTAATATTTTCAACCGTTGAACAGAATGAACATGAAGCGACTGTCACTTGTCTTTGCAGTTCTGCTGCTTGCCTTCACGCAGCATGTCCACGCCCAGTATTACAGCGTGAACTATGACGCACGTACCGTGGCGGCAATGGCAGCCGCGTTCGGTACGGAGGTCGTGGCTGAAAGCTACTACCGTGAGCAGGTCGATGACATCCTGAAGCACTATACGGCGGCGGAGGTGGCGGCAGCCGGAATTTTCTCTTCCAAATTTCTGGAACACAAAGCACTCTCGGACCTCGGTATCTGGTGTAGCAGCACGGAAAACTACTATTACCGCCGTATCTACCACATGGTGGCCGACAAGATCATACCGAAAATCTGGGTGGTGGCAAAGCAGATGCTTCACTCCCCGCAGACAGCGATCCACTGGGGTAGCTACCTGATGAAGGTGTGCGATGAGACGAAGAGCCTGTGTATGCAGTTCGAAAGCGTTGTGACAAACAGTACACTTTCGTTCTCGGACATCGCTTTTCTGGAGATCAACAGCGAGGTCGTGCCTCTGCTGAAACTTTCGGAACTGGGCGGTATAGACTGGCAGCGGATGCTGGACGATTTTTCCCGGATTCCTGACCGCTTTACACGGGAGAACCTGCAAAGCGACCTTGACAATCTCTACAATCTGGGTGTCGGTCTGGCAACGGCCGGTGCGGGTAATCTCGGCGATGCCCTGCTGCCTGAAAGTATGTTCCATAACCTGCTTTCGGGCAAGGTCAGCGAGATTGCCAACCTGTACGACCATTACTCCGGCCTGTTCGAGGAAGCGGAACAAGGTATCGGGAACCTGCTGCTGGACAAGATCGGCGGTCCTGACAACGTGGCCGGCCTGTTCGAGTTCGGGGATTACGACCTTGCCGGCTGGATCAGTGACTATATAGACGACGAAGCCGGGACTTATTACACGCAGCGCTGGTACATCGCCAGACGTGACCAAGGCAGCGTGTCATTGTGTGACTATTACCCGCCCACGGACGACAACAGCATCCTGAACGGCGGTGAGTGGACCCGTTTCGAAACGAGCGACCCCGGTTTTTATCCCAATGCCTCGCAGCGGGAACAGGCTCTCTCCAACTCGGAACGATATGCCGAATGGTCGAGAAACCGTGTACAGCAGCTCAACAACCAGAATGACGGCAACACTTACAGCATCAACTACTGGCAGAACGCCTACATCATCAGCCGCGGCGGCAAGCAGACAAAGAAGGCTTACGCCTACGAGATACATGTCAAGAAAAGCTGGAACCATGAGGAAATAGTGTATGAAGAGATATTCGATTCCTACACTATGGATCTGGAGACCTTCAAGGCGCAGCTCAATGCCCGTCTGTCGGAATTCAACGAGAACGAGGACGGCTATGTCTATTACATAGCTTCCGACGCGCGGAACTACTATCAGGCAACGGATGCCGCCAAACTTAAAGGATGCGAGAGCGTGACCATCAGCGTCACCTGCTCGGACGGGGCCACCCTGGGCCAAGGTTCGACCCAGTACAAATGCAGGAAATGCGGCGGTTCACCCAATGCCCATACCAAGGATTGCTCCATGCAGACCTCCGTGACGGAAAATGAACTTGACTTTTCGGAATTGGATGAGCTGATACGGGAGGCAGACAACCAGGTAGCCATGCTTCAATCACAGATCAAGGCACTGGAGGATGAGAACAAGGAGCTGCTGAAGAAAATATCCGAGGCCAGTGTGGAGGATGCTGCCGTTTACAGGCAGCAGTACAACGCCAACCTGACGCGTATCGGAGAGTTGAAGGCAGAACTGGCCGAGTGGCAGAAGAAACAGAAGGAATACGCGGATGCGAAGCAGGAAGCGGCAAACGACAATGACGTGCCGACGGACGACTACTACCGTATCCCGGCCATCATGCAGGACTGCAAGACGGCCTACAGTCTGTCGTGGCAGGACGGCGGTTCGTGGAACGGATACACGTTCGTCCGCAAGGCGACCATGCCGAATATAGACGGCGAGATAACTTTCAAGGCAACCGTCAGCATAGCACGCAAGCCGAAATACTTCCTCGGCATCAAGATTCACCGTGCCATTGTACAGATCAGTTGGGAACTGACCTCGCAATACACCGACACGTATGTGGCCGACGTGCTGACATTCGACCCGGACCTTCCGGAAGAAGAAAAAGAGCGGATCGTGAATGAACGTATCGCGGAAATTGCCCGGGAGCATCCGTCATGCAAGATCACGACGGAATATGCCCGTACCACCCCGATGGAAGACACCTCTACCGGAGAGGTGTACCACCTGCTGTGGTCAAGTGACCGTCTTGAAATTGCGCGTGAAGTGGATTTCCGGATTACGCAGATATACGCCGACCTGGTATCCCTGGAAAAGATGATGCATTACAAGCGCAGCATCATCGACGTGCTGAAGGATGTCCTGCCGGATCTGAATATGGACGAAGGGCGACGCCTCACTCTCGTGGAAGAATGCCATGACCGTTGGGTGGAAAACGCCCGTAGCCTGCGAAGCGGGAGAAAGGAGGAAAGACCATGAAACGGGCCTTGCTGATAACCATAGTGCTGCTTGCACTCCTGCCTGATGTCGTCAAAGCACAATGGACATTCGACGTAGTGTCCGTTGAAGCCTATATCAATGACCATAAGAAGCAGCGTAGCTTGTTGCTGGCCCGAAGTACCCTTGAGTACAGCAACCAGCTGCTGCACGAATACAGCCGCAAGGAGGTCGGCGAATACAAGGAACTGAATATCGACCTTGACCGGTACACCCGTGCCTTTGATGTCATTGATGTGATGTACCAGTCGTTACGCACAGTATTGAACGCAAAGAACACCTACAATACGGTAAGTGACCGGATAGCGGACTACAAGTCGATGCTGGAGGCATTTCACGAGAAGGTGCTGAAACGCGGACGCATCGAACCCTCCGACGCCCTGCTCATCACCATCAACGAGAAAGCCATACGGGATATAGCCCATGACGGGGAGCAACTCTACAAGTCGGTCAGCGACCTGGCGCTGTATGCCACGGGAGCGGCGGCCTGCTCCACTTCGGATCTGCTGATGGTGCTGGAGGCCGTGAACAGGTCTCTGGACGACATCGAACGGCATCTGAACCGGGCCTATATGGAGACCTGGCGATACATACAGGTAAGAATCGGCTACTGGAAGTCGAAGATATACCGTGAACATACCAAACAGGAGATAATTGAAGGAGCCTTCGGACGTTGGCGCAACTCCGGAAGGCTGGATTACTAACGATAAAAGGGAAAAAAGATGAACAGAAAACTCATGCTCATGACGGTTGCGATCATTGCAACAGCAACGGCACAGGCGCAGTATGTGACCTATAACCACGACTCGCCGAAGCAGAACCAGATTACGGTCATGGAAACCGGTGCGGGCTCCCTCACGCCGGAACTGTACTACTGGGCATTACACAACAAATACAAGAAATCGGCAGCGGCAAAGAACAAACTGGGGTTCCGCACGACAGCCGGCATCAACCTCTATAACCAGACGGACGAAGCCGAATCCATCGATTCGGCATTGGTGAGCCGCGCGAAAATAGAGGCCCTGAACGTGGCAGACCGACAGGCTGATATCGCCTGGCTTGCCGAAGGTGACAAGATCAACGGCCAGATGGAAAGGATGAAGCGTAACATCGACCGTATCCTTCCTGCCGGAGGCACCCCGGAGGACAGGGAACGCTGGACGGAATACTACCATGTTTTCCAGTGCGCCATTGATGCTACCAGGGATGCCTATATGCCCAATGCGCAGCGGAAGAAAGAGTATCTGCGAATCTACGACGACGTGGTGCAGCAGAATGAGATTCTTGTCAGCTATCTCGCCAAACGGCAGAATGCCACCCTGACGAGCAACCTGCTGAACGCGACCTCGGACCGTACCTTGGACAAAGGCAGCGTCATCAGGGAAGCCATGAGCCGCTGGAACGAATCGCGTCTCGCGGTGCGTGGCTCACAGTCGGGCGGCAGTTCCGGAGGTGACGGTGAAGAGAGTGTAAACAGGTGAAACTAAAAAGACAGACGGCAAATGGCAGACGGAAATATACTCACTGATTTCGGTATCAATCTTCTTGAGGAGGAGATTGACGATGTGATTTTTCAAACGAACGAGTTCCTCACGGACGCGACGTTTACGGGTTCGCAGGGGCCGTTCTGGTGGTTGCCGTTACCAATTCTCCAAAACACGATTTTAGTCGCTGTAAATCAGTCATTTACAAATTCTTGTCTCGTGACACAAAATCAGCGAGGGACAAAAACGGGACAAAACCACGGAAAAATAAAGTCAAGAACACTTCGCTCGAAATATCCCTTGTGGAATACCTCTGTTTCGTTTGCAAAGGTACAAATTTGTCCCTTGAAAAACGAGGGGAAATCCCTATTTCTCTCATTCACAACTCATTTTCCTACCATTGTACCCCAAATGTGGTTATTGCAAACGGTTTTGACCTCAAACAGCATGACTTGCGAAAATCGGGTGTTAAATTTTGTTTTGCACTCTGTTGGACATTTTCAAAAAAGAAAACTGGCAATAGAACCAAAGATTTGCCACCCTTATTGTTCAATCCTTGGTTTGGTGAATGTTTGAACGATAGACATTTGAAGATGCTGAATTTCAAGTGAGTGTCCGACCAATCTACCACATTGCAGCATGGTAAAATAGAACCAAAGAATTGAAAATCAGCACTTTTAATAAACCATAACGGCTGCTTGAATATCATTGGCAACAATATACCTTTGCAGCCGAAATCGATAACGAAATAAACAAAATATCAGATTCATGACAGAAAAGAACGCATTAAAGATGAACCTCGACCATGAGCGCAAGATAGTGGAGCTTCAGTCGAGAGTGAACAAGTTGGAGAACCTTTGCTATATGACAAAGGAAGTGTTGAACCTTGAAGAGGCTTCCGCCTTTCTCGGCATTGCCAAGAGCACGCTCTACAAGATGACGCATCTTAACCAGTTGCCGTACTTCAAGCCTGCTGGCAAGCTCATCTTCTTTGAGAAGAAAGCCTTGCTTGACTGGGTACGAGGAGCAAGAGCCATGTCGGAGGAGGAGATAAGACTGGAGGCTGCAAACCGTCTGAATGAAATGAACGATAGACCATAGCATCATGACGAAAGATGAACTTGTAAACAGTCTGCAAAAACGTGATCCTCTGTTGGCTAATGCGGTCAGCAATATGGTAGACTACATTTCCGACCGCTTTCCTGCTGCTTACCCAAGCAAGGAACAGACGGAAGCAGTCAATACCTATCTTCACTCGGTCTATGCTGACGGTGACGGAACCATGTCGGAAAGAAACTGTGAGCATCGAAGAATAGCATCACAGAAAATTACCATCAATGCCATACAAGTGCTTGACAGTCCCCAACTTGACCGACTGCAACGTGTACTTGACCATATCGCATACGACAAGGAGTATTATATGCCAGAGAGAGGCTTCGGCATGAGGCGATAGTTTCTCTTTTGACGGCAGAGAGTTTTCCGCATAACAGTATGAACAGATTTACACAACAAAAATAAAACAACGATGAACAGTAATATTTTCAACAGCATTATCCTGAGTAATGAACAAGTGAACTATCTGATGGGTGGCACGGCTGGCATCAACCGCCTTTCATGCCTTTATCAACTCATTCAGATTGTGACACGACAGATTGAAACATCAAATGAGGTTGGGGAATCCACAACCGCATTATGGGAGGTGAACATGTCAGAGGTGGCTCTATCCAAACTATGGAAGTGTGACCGAAAGACCGTCTCCAAGATGCTTGACCACATGAACAAATTGGGCATCCTTTCTTCTGTACAGACAAGACGAGGAAGTGTTCACACATTGCTATGCATTTCTGCATGGATTGTTGACGACAAGAAATATGTCAATCCTCACTATGTTCCCATCAACCAAAGAGACTGTTCCGGCAAGTCTAATACTATGACTTCCACAACCGCATTCCATAACAAGGAGGATCCACCCATCAAGAATGGCGGTACTTCTCCAACACAACTTGCCAACAGTTCCTTTTCTTCCCTAACTTCAGGAAATGGCGATAATGGCGAGGAGGAAGATGTTCCACCGCCAAGCGTCTCTGACATGGAACTGGAGGCAGAAGCCAGAAGGCAATTCTTCAAGGAACAGATGGAAGCGGAGGATGCCCCACAATTGCTGTTGCTTGGGTAATTTGAGAACCGTTATACAACAAGTCTGCGAATTGGTGCAACCCCAGTGCGTAGCGTGCATGTGCGTAAACTCTGATAGCAGTGCTATGCAAGAAATACCAATGTCATACAAACGCACTTCGTTTGTCCGTATGCCAATGGACTTCTTGAACGCTCGCAAGCTCGCATTGGGTTGCACACTTTTATAGAAGCAATACTTGGTATGAATAAGAAAAATATAGAAAAGGAGGCACCGAAATACACGAGCCGCCTGATAGTAAGGCTGACACCGCAACTCCATAAGGAGATAGCGGAATATGCTGCTCTTTGCGGACTGACCACAAGCGCATACGCACGCAAGCGGTTGGAGGGCAAATATCCCAAACAACGCTTGACTGACAAAGAAATGGAGGCTTTGAACAGCCTTTCGGATGCCAGGGGCGATATACAGAAATTGTTCGGCTTTCTCAAAGGACGTCCGCTTACGGAACGTGAGAACATTCTCCGCAGTGAAATCTTCATGAAACGATGGAGAACAAGTGCAGAGGTTATCTTGAACCGCATGATTGAGATAGAGAAATACTTAACACAATAGAACATACGACATATATGATAGCAAAAGCAAAGGTAATAAGTCATGGCGCAAATGCCATACGTTACTCAGTGGATAAGGACAAGGCGGAGATAGTAAAGACCAATCTCTTGCCCGATGATATTTCCCCAACGGCAATGTGGGCGAGAATGCTTGCCTTGCAGAAGAAGTTTGAGGACAAGTTGAACCGTTATCATCCGCTCAAACGTAACATGATACGTATCGAGGTTTCCCCAACCTCGGAGGAAACGCAAGGTTGGACGATAGAGAACTGGCAGAGGTTGGCGGATGACTTTATCCGTGAGTTTGATGCGGTTGACCTTTCATCCAAGTCGAAGCGCAAGAGTGCAAAGGCAACCAATCTCAAAGACAGCCAATATGTAGTTGCGCTCCATCGTGACAGCAAGAGTGGCATTATGCACCTTCACATTGATGCGAACCGCATAGACATGAGGGGCAACGTGAATGATGCCCATTATATCTATGAGCGAGCGATGGCTGCTGCCGCCAAGGTTGGGCAACAGCGTGGATGGAAAGATGCACAAGAAGTGAGCCGCCAAAATAAGGAAGCGATAACCAATGATTGTCTTTCCGTTTTGACTAAGATGCCGTACTTTGATTGGGGACTATACACAAAATGCCTCACGCAAATGGGATATGATGTCAAACTGCGATCCGACAATAAAGGACAAGTGCGTGGCTATGCCATCAAGCGTGGTAACTCCATTTATAAGTCCTCGGAACTTGGCAAAGGTCGTTGTCTGATGCCCTCGAAGATTGAAGGCACTTGGGCAAAACTGCATCATCAAGAATTGGAGAAACCAGTTTCAACTCCAACAAAGAATACCCAACAGCCAAAGATTATGACTGTACCCAAACCCATGCCTACTGCGGACAACACTCCAAAGATACGTCACTTCGACTTTTATACGGACGAGTTTCATCATTATCCTGTTGATATTCCACAGAACTGTCTGGATGTCATCGACAAGAACATTGCTTTGGATGCCGACAATGTGTTTGCCAAGATTGGCGATGTGCAGAAGACCGCCATTCTTCTCTTTGCTGAATACATTGATGCTGCCACAACCATTGCCGCTCAGTCTGGCGGTGGAGGAGGTGGTGCAACCTCAGGTTGGGGACGTGACAAGGACGAGGATGAGCTGTCATGGGCGCATCGCTGCGCTATGATGGCTAATCGACTGTGCAGACCTCGCAAGAAGCAAGGATATGGCAGATAACCGAATGTTCAACCAACAGGACTGATATTATGCCAATAGGTAAAAGTAAAATCTCAGATATGGATTTCGGATCTTTCGAGAATACGATTGACAAAAACATTGAAACGGACAAGGCTTCTGACAAATTTGACCAACAACTTCAAGCCTACAAGGATGCTGGCAATAGCTTGACTTCAGCAAAATCAGAACTTGAAACGGCAACAACTTCTTTACAGGAAGCAAAGGACAACTTGAATAAAGCCACCGATAAAGCGGACGCTGTTACAAAAGCCATTGATAGCTTTATTGCCAAAGTGAGAGATATAAAATTCAAGGCTAAGGTTGATGATGCCGACATTGAGAAACTGACACATGACAGGAAGAAACTCATTGAGGATGAGTCCAAACTTCTTGAAGACCACCGAAAGGCGAATAAGGAAATCCTCACTCGCCATTTCTATGATATGTCTAATATGATGTCAAGAAATGAAGGAGTTTGGTTGTCGAATGGTTGGGTAAAGACTTTGCTTTGGATATTCTTGCCGTGTTTCCTTTACACTGTCATTTCGATTGTCTATTTTGTTGCATCATACATAGAAAAATAAGTGGAGGATGGGGTGATTTGAAATCACCTCATCCTTTTGCCGTTTATAACCAATGCTTATTTTCCTTCCCTATTTTCCAAGAGACTTGAACATCTTGGTGATGCACTTTTTCTTCTGCTCCATGTTCGGGTGAACATAGAGGTTGAGAGTTGTAGTGATGTTGGCATGACCAAGCAATACACTTACGGTCTTGTAGTCGCAGTTGCTCTCAATGCAACGAGTGGCAAAGCTGTGGCGCAGTCCATGATATTTCAGACGTGGAATGTCAAGACGCTTCATCAACCGATGATAGTAGTTGCGGTAAGTCCGTGGCTCTGTCGGTTTCTCCTCATTGGTCATCACATAGAAATCATCGTTTACCACCTTTTTCAGAGGCTTCACCATTGCCAAGAGTTCTTTGTTCATCGGTATCTCACGGCATGAGTTCTTTGTCTTGGGCGTGTTGATGACCAACTCTGTGTGCTTACGCTCACCATCAACAATGTAGATGCGCTCAATGGTGCGGTTCACGGTGATTGTGCCGTTGTCGGTATTGATGTCCGACCATTTCAAACCGCAAATCTCTCCGATACGCAAACCAGTGGTCAGACTGATATAGATGCCGAGGTTGCGGAACGTGAAGTTCTGCTTGATGAAATCGAGGATTTTCTTGTGGTGTGCCACCGTTAGCACTTCAATTTCCTTGTTCGTCTCTGTCGTAGGGTACTTGATGTCCCACTCACAATAGTTCATCCATTCGTTCTTTACTCCGAACTTCATCACCATCTTCAAGACAATCAGAATGTCTTTCACCGTTTTTATGCTTAGTCCGCCATTTAGTTTCTGCAAAACGAACTCCTGCACAAGTTTCTCACTCAGAGCCTCACAATCGCCAAACGATGGCAATATGTGGTTCTCCAAAACTAACACATAAGCAGCATATGTGGACTGCTTAACGTAGCGTTGCTTGTCAGCTTTCCAAGCCAACGCAATTTCTCTAATCGTTTTTGTTGTCATTGTAATCCTTAATTTTGAAGGTGTACATAATAATTAGAGAAAAGTAGCCTCTTATGTCCCAAATCTCAGATTTCCGGAGTTTCAGGGGGAGTGGAAACGAACTATATTCAAAAATGTTATAACATTGCAAAGAGGTAGTTCCCCACGTCCTATCATCGAATATGTTACAACATCAGATGATGGTGTTAATTGGATAAAAATAGGAGATATGCCTCATTTCGGGCGTATTGTAACATCTACAGAGGAAAAAATCACAAAAGAGGGTGCCAAGAAATCGCGACAGGTAAACAAAGGAGATTTGATTTTATCAAACTCCATGAGTTACGGATTGCCTTATATTATGGGGATAGATGGGTATATTCATGATGGCTGGTTTGTTCTAAAAAACTTTGAAAATACTTTCGATAAGGATTACTTATGTAATCTTTTAATCTCAAGTGCCATACAAAATCAATACAAAAGACTTGCTGCTGGAGGTGTTGTTCAAAATATCAGTAGTGATTTGGTTAATAGTGTTTCTGTGTCAATCCCAACAATGATGGAACAGAAGAAAATATCAAGTCTGCTTAACCTCATTGACGAACGCATTGCAACTCAAAACAAAATCATTGAGGATTTGAAGAAGCTAAAGTCTGCGATTATTGAAAAACATTATTGTAAAGTTGAGAAACAGATTGCTTGTGTCGGAGATTTGGGCGAACCTTTCAGTGTTGGCAATTTGGCAAAGGATGACTTGACAGAAACCGGAATACCTTGTGTTATTTATGGTGAACTTTTTACGACTTATGGAGAAACTATATCCCAAATAGAAAGTCATACCTATAAAACAGAGGGTATTATATTGAGCAAGAAAGGGGATTTGTTGTTCCCTTCTTCAACTACTGTTGACGCAATGTCTTTAATTGCTCCGTCCGTCATCAATATGGACGGAGTTATATTAGGTGGAGATATGTTTGGAATTCATATCAGTCCTAACTTTAATGCACAATATCTAAGTTACTACTTCAATCATATTGCCAAAAGGCAGTTGGCAAAATTTGCTAAGGGTAGCACCATTATTCATTTGCATTACGCAGATATTGAAAAAGCCAAACTATTGTTGCCTTCTTTGGAAGAACAAAATAGAATGGCTAAATGTTTGGTTACATTAGATGACAAAATTAAAAAAGAAAGAACCTTTTTTGATTTATTAAATAGCCAAAAGGCATATTTGCTTTGTCATATGTTTATATGAACATCTGATATAACATATATTGCTTTTGTGATTGATATTGTTTAACCACCCTTTCTTCAATATTTATTTTTATGTCCAAAAGTGTCAGAATAGAAACATTTCTGACCTTTGGGCAAAAAATGTTGCGCACATCAGAACCATTTATAGATGTAAAAGTACTTCCTTGTTCGTACCTACGCCACATAAATTTATAGAATGTCAAATACTGATATATAAAATCTGACATATTTTCTTCATGTGGTATAATAGCGCAAACGCCACGTCCTAAACATACTTTTTGAGTAGCTTTTGCTACTTCACCAACAGGAGCACGAACCGTCAAAATTATATTCCCTTTTTCGGTCGTTTGATTAAATTCGGCGGTATATAGACGAGGCGTTGTTTTGCCATTTGATATATCTAAATTGCCTTGAACCAAGGGCATACCAAGGCCTTGGTCGTTGTATGCGTTAGATGATGGAGATTGCCCCATTACAACATTAGCAATCTCTGACAAATGAATCGCACCTTTTGAAGAAAACAGAATATGGCTAATCGCAGACCTACAAAACAAACAATCCTTAATCAAGGGAATTGCACAGAAGATAGTTCGCAGCAACAAGCCCAATGTTCGTTTGTATGAGTGTGTAGAATGTAGTTCTTCCACCCAGCAAGAAAGTGAAGTCTGTGAGCAAGGCGCATATCCTGTGTATGGCGCAAATGGCATCGTTGGCTATCTTGATGATTATAATACAGAGGGTGAAGCCGTTTATATTATCAAAGATGGTTCTGGTGTTGGTACAGTTTCTTACGTTACAGGCAAATGTTCTGCAACAGGAACTTTGAATACTTTGCAAGCTAAAGACGGCTATTCACTTCAATACCTTTACTATCTGCTGAAAGTGTTCAACTTTGAACCTTACAAGACAGGTATGGCTATTCCTCACATATATTTCAAGGACTATGGAAAAGCCAAAGTGTTTTGCCCATCATATACAGAACAACTTCAATATGCTCGGTTGTTGTCTGCAATTGATAGCAAACTATCAGTAGAAAAGAACACTCTAAGAAACCTGAGTTTACAGAAGCAATACTTGCTCCGCCAGATGTTTATATGAACATTTGGCGAAGCAGATACTGCTTTTGTAATTCAAGCATATCTCTTTGCTTTACTATAGTTTGCATTCGTGATGATAATGTGGAAAAAGCATGTGCTATTGTTCTAACTATTTGCGTAGTTGGCAAAATGAATTCTTGATTTTGCGTTTCAGCAATATAATGTCTTTTATGCTCATCCGTAGATAAATCAAGATACTTCAAAAACTCAAATGTATAACGCAAGAGTTCTTTGTTCTTTGCCGTTAGAATTTTGATAGCAGATGATTTGACCTTAAAGGGAAAATCAACATATTTGCAATCAAGAGTGAAATCGTCAAATATTATACAATCGCCCTTGTCGTATATTCCGTGAGTTTCTGATGTGTAACCCAAAACAAAGGCTTTGTTGGCAGTTAATACTGGAGTTCCTCCTGCTGTATATTCAGTATCTTCAACAATATATGGTTGTGGCTGCTCATAACTAATAACATCGCCAACCTTTGCATTTAAGCCAATATCTTTTCTAAGTTTTCCAAATACATCATTTCTAATTCCCTTGATTAGGGACTGCAACTTGTCAATGATTTTGTTTTGAGTTGCAATGCGCTCGTCAATAGCATTAAGCAAAGACGCTATTTTCGTTTGCTCTCTAATTGACGGAACTTTCAATTTGAATTTTCTTAGATTCTCCATAGAAAGAGCTGGCTGAGAAGAAGTTGCAATAAGAGGAAAAACTATTTGATTGTAGAATTTTTTACTACCAAGCAATTGTTTTATGAAGTCTGAATTATAATCTTTTGAAAGTCTAATTCGAGAAACATTAGGAGCCAAATAATACTTGTCATTCTTGTCAACAACAGCTACTTCTCCGACAGTCCCGACATAAGTATAGAGAATGTCTCCTGTGTAAAGTTTACTTCTCGATAGTTTGCTAAAATCACTATTATCAATATACTTTACATCTCTTAAATCAAGACTGCCATTCTTGCAATTAAGCCCTCTAATTGCTATGATGTTTCCATTGTCTTCATATGTTACATATTTGGTGAATTCAAATCCTGCCAATTTTGTAACATCTGATATATTCCCAAGTAAATGTTCTTCCCATTCCCCCTGAAACTCCGGAAATCTGAGATTTGGGACATTGAGTTTCTTATGTTCGTTATTTATTGTCGTTGTCATTTTTAATCCTTAATTTAAGTTCACCATTGCGGTTCAGTTACATGCCAGTTACATGGTAGTTACATACCTTTTTCCCTATTTTAGAAAGGATTAGAGGCGATTTTGATGTGCTTTCTCGACTTTCAGTTACATACCAGTTACATGTTTTCATGTTCCCTCGTATGAATGTCAAATCATAAAAGCAAATACCAAAATTATTCGTCCTTTGTACTTTTCTCTGTTTCCTTTTCTATTTTTTCTTCCAATTCTTTGATGGATGGAATGGTTCCCTCCACCTTTTTAGGATACAACTTAGATAGTTCGTACTCGGAGATTCCGATAGGCTGACTGCTACCTTCTAAAGCATACTGGGCTATGGTGTTGCTCTTTTGCTTACAAATGAGTAATCCTATGGTCGGGTTATCTCTACCTTCTTGGCGCAAGAGGTGATTGCAAGCTACTACATAACCACTTAGTTGTCCTGCATCTGGAAAGTCAAATTCTCCAATCTTCACTTCTACCACAACATAGCAAGATAACTTCAAATTGTAGAAAAGCAAATCAATGAACTTCTCCTTTTCGTCTATCTGCAAACGATACTCCTTGCCAACATACGCAAAACCTGTACCCAATTCCAACAGGAATTTCGTAATGTTAGCCAGTAAAGCATCTTTCAATTTGCGTTCATTGTATTTACCACGAACACCAGTAAAAGAGAAATCATAAGGGTCTTTTGTAATTTCTTGTGCAAGGTCGCTATTCATATCGGGCAAAGTTTTCTTGAAATTAGTCAATGCCTTTCCGCTTCTTTCATACAAGTCTGTGCCAAGGAAATTCAACAGCATGGAACGACTCCAACCGTTTTCCATTGTTTGATGAACATAGAATAATGCTTTATGAGCATCATCCGAACATTTATCTATGATGTAGCGATGGTGTCCCCAAGGTATAGAGAACAGGACGGTGTGCAAATCTTCCACAACTTGTGGAAGATTTGTGTTCTCCGATTTTTCCACAGCTTGTGGAAGACTTTTTTCGAGGGACGAGTACAAGCAATAGAATCGTTTTGCATAGCGGACAGATGTTTCAGAAAGTCCATCTGCATCTGGCAGTTTGTGCCTTAAATCACGACTCAATGCCGCATAAAAGCCACTACCATATCTGTTAGATGCTTCAATAGTCTCAATGTCCTGTCCTAACTCCCAATAAAAGCGTAACATTTCAGTATTAACCTTTACAGCTGCTCTTATTTGACTTTTGCGATAACGCTTGCATAGTTCTTCGACCCACTGCAAGTAATCCTTATCCAATATGTTTATTGATTCACTCATTGCTTAAACCTCTTAATTAAAAATTGCACAAAACTGGCAGAAAGACTATTCAACCAATCCCAGTTCTTTCAAATAGCCTTCAATCTCCTTGTCAAGGTCGGCACGTTTGGCTTCCAACTCCTTGATTTCCTTCATGACGGCATGAATGTCGATAGGCTCTTCTTCCTCGAAAGTATCAACGTAACGAGGAATATTGAGATTGTAGTCGTTTTCTGCCACCTCTTGCAGTGTGGCAAGATGGCTGTACTTTTCTATTTCCTTGCGCTCACGATAAGTATCTACTATTTTCTTGATGTGTTGCGGACGGAGTTTGTTCTGGGTCTTTACCTTTTCAAACTCCTTGCTTGCATCAATGAACAGGATGTTGTCATCCTCTTTACGGCATTTCTTAAACACCAAAATACAAGTCGGAATGCTTGTCCCATAGAAGATGTTGGCAGGGAGTCCGATGATGGCATCCACATAGTTCTTCTTCTCAATGAGAAAACGACGGATTACGCCCTCGGCATTACCACGGAACAACACACCAGGAGGAGCAACACAAGCCATTGTGCCACCCTCATTAAGGTGGTAAATCATGTGGAGAATAAAGGCGTAGTCGGCTGTCTTGCGTGGTGCCAAGCGTCCTGCCTTGCTGAAACGGTCGTCGTTGTTGAACTTGTCGGCTGCACTCCATTCGGCAGAGAAAGGTGGATTTGCGACGACAGCGTCAAACTGAGTGTCGCCAAAAGCATCAGCCTCTAAAGTATCGCCATTCTCAATGCGGAAATTGCTGAACTTGATACCATGCAGAAGCATATTCATACGAGCCAAGTTGTAGGTCGTAGGGTTCTTCTCTTGTCCGAAAATCTCGTTGGCATGACCGATGCTTGCAGCACGGAGCAGCAACGAACCACTACCGCAAGTTGGGTCATAGACATTGCGCAGACGAGCGTGACCGATGGTAACAATTTCTGCCAAGATACGGCTCACTTCCTGAGGTGTATAGAACTCGCCAGCCTTCTTGCCGGCACCTGCTGCAAACTGGCTAATCATATACTCGTAGGCATCACCGAGAATGTCAATCTCTTGCGATGCTTCTACACCGAAATCTATGTCATCAAGGGCAAGAAGAACATTGCTCACCAATGTGTTCTTATCATCAGCAGTCTTTCCCAACTTAGGCGAAGCAAGGTCAATGTCAGAGAACAGACCGCCAAAGTCCTCTTCGCTGTCCTGTCCGAGAGTGCTGTCCTCAATGCGCTTCAATGAGCGTTCGAGCATAGGTAGGATGTTCTCTTTCTTCTTAATGCTTTCAATGACTGACGAGAACAGGAAGTTTGGCTCTATGAAGTAGCCGATGTTTTCCAAACAGTCAGTCTTTACTTCTTGTTGCAATGCTTCAATATCCTCGTCTTTCTCCATTGCCCACAATTCCTTGAACGTGACTTCATCATCCACCAAGGCGGAGTTTGCATGTTTCTCTATCTTCTCCGACAAATACTTGTAAAAGATAAAGCCAAGGGTAAAATACATGAAGTCACTGGCTGACATATTGCCACGCAGTTTGTTTGCGACTTCCCAAAGCTGGTCACGGAGTTTCTGTTGTAATTCTTCGCTCATATCGTTATTTCTTTTTTATTTTCAATGTTTCACTAATAAAGACATTGTCATCGTCTTTGTCTGTTATATACTGATGGCAATACTTCCCTTTCCCCTTATTTAGTATTATAACGCTATTCCAAAAAGAGGTATGATTGATGGTATAGCCTGGGTCTAAACAAAATATTTTTTCAACAACCCCTTCTTGCTCTTCATAGCCAATAGCAAGTATTGCATGAGCACCACCTCTAAATGATATGGCAGTAACCAAAGGCAAGTTGTCATTTATTGCAGTTTTAAGTTCTTCTACAAATATGGTTTGGTCTGATAGAGAAGCCGTATATTGTAGTGCAGATGATGTTACTTCTTTAGCAAAAGAGTGAGAAAGTTTTTCTTTGATTTCTGAGAAATAGAAACCATCACGGCAAAGTCCTTCTGTTACAAAGAACTCTTTGAAAAGCCTTCCTTTGGCGGTATTTCCTTTGAATGTAGTGTTCAAGTTTACAACTTGGCTACGAGTGAGAACCTTTAGTATAAGAAGATTCATCATCATAGAATACACAGCACATGCTCCATCCATTTCACCTTGTTGTAAATGGATAGGTTGCCACTTGCGGTTATACACGCTGACTCCAAGAGCCGTTATATCTATATCTCTAACTATCTTTATCATTGCAATTTTGTCATTCCCAACTGAATGTTCTTATAATAGAACGCAGTTTATCGAGTATTCTTGTTAATGCTTTGCGTTTTTTTATCAGTCCCAAGTGCTTCTCTTTCAATGCCTCTTGTATGATTTCTGGCTGCTCCTTTTGTAGATAGTCATATTCAGAAAGGTAATGATTGAGCACGGAAGCGTCCAAATCTTCGTCCTTGGCAAGCGTATTGATAGCATTGTTACGCTCTGTGACGATATAGTTGTTCAATCGCTCTTCAAGGTCGCTCGTACCGTCAGCCTTTTGTTTGCGAGCCATGAAGTTGTCACGGTCATCATCTACATTCTTCTGGATAAATCCGTCAATGAGTTTTGCCTTACTGCGAAGTTCGGCATCCTTTATCATTGTGTCGATGATGTGCTTGCGCTTTTCTGAATAATCCTCGCTGTATGGATTGAGGTCTGCAATCAACTCCAAAATGTAGGCAACATTGATAATGTCACTATGCAACAATTCCAAGCAGAAGTCAATATCCGTAAGTTTATGATCTTCTGGAGTTGGTTCGTCTTCATTAGGGTTGGGAGTTGGCTTTGGTGCAGGTGGGTCAACCAAAATAATGCTGTCATGAATGTCAAGATACTTGCTGCGGAAGTCCATAAACTGCTGTTCGGTCATGCCAAGGTCGGGAGCATCTACATCAAACTCGTCATACACCTGTATCTCTGCGTGTTTCTTGATGATGTCACGGAAAGCAAGGATAAACTGCTTCTTGTCGTTCTCGCTTTGGAGATAGTCCACGTAATGTGGTTCGGGATAATGTGTCAAGAAATCCTTGGTCAGTTCTTGATAGTTCTTCTTCACATCATCAAACGGCGGACGCACTATATCTTCAAGATTGTTGCTGTTGCTGAAAAGTTTGATAGACTCGTCCACCTTGCTTTTCAAGTCACGGAAGCACACCACCTTTCCGAAACGTTTCTTCTCGTTCAGCACACGGTTGGTACGGCTGAACGCTTGCAGTAAGCCATGATACTCCATGTTCTTATCAACATAGAGCGTGTTGAGTTTCTTGCTGTCGAAGCCAGTAAGGAACATTCCTACCACAAGGCAAAGGTCGAGAGGCTTCATGTCGGCCTTCTTTTTCTTCATGCGGAGGTTGATGTCATCGTAATACGCGCGGAAGTTTTCGGTGGTGAAACTCGTTCCATACATATTATTATAGTCATCCATGATGGCTTGTAACTCGTCAGCCTCACCTGTGCTGTCGCTTACATAGCCACCTGTGTTCATGCCTGTCTGCTCGTCATCTTGGCTGCTGTTGGCAGCGTATGTGAATACCGCACCAATTCTAATCTTCGGATTGAGACTCTTGAATATCTTGTAGTAGCGGATAAGCATTGGCACAGACTGCACGGCAAACAGTGCGTCAAACTCACCGTCAAATGTTGACTTATTGAAATTATTAAGGATGAATTTGGCTATCTCCGTCATGCGGTCTTGCTCGGCATTGTCCACATCCTCGTTGCCGTGGTAATACTCCACAAGGAAACCGAGCACGTTTTCATCGGCAATGGCATCCTTAATAAGATACTTGTGAAGGCAGTTACCGAAAATCTCTTTTGTAGTGTGTCCGTCCACGGCATTCTCCACAAAAATAGGCGTACCAGTGAAGCCGAATATCTGCGTATTGTCAAAGAACTTCACGATGTTCTTATGGCATTCTCCGAAATGGCTTCGATGACATTCATCGAAAATCATTACGATACGAGAATGGCGTATTTCCTCAATGCGACTACTGTACCACTGCTTGCTAACAGCGGCATTCAACTTCTGGATGGTAGTGATGATAATCTTAGAATTGCTGTGCAGACGCTTCACCAACTCATCCGTGTTGTCGGTACTGTCAACGGCACCAGGCTCAAAGGCCTCGTATTCGGCTTGCGTCTGAGTGTCAAGGTCGTGGCGGTCAACCACAAACATAACCTTATCCACATCGTCCAACTCAGAAACGAGTTGTGCAGCCTTGAATGAGGTCAAGGTCTTGCCTGCACCAGTTGTATGCCAAATATAGCCATTGTCGTTGGAGTTTTCTACACGGTCAAGAATTTTCTCCACCGCATAGAACTGATAAGGGCGAAGCACCATCAGGCACTTGTCACCCTCATGCAGAACGATGTACTTGCCTATAATCTTGCCCAACGTACACTTGTCGAAGAACACTGTGGCAAACTTCTCCAAGTCGTTGAACGGCACATTGGCTGCATCCGTCCAGTTGAAAGTGAACTTATAGCCACTATTCGGGTTGTTGGCAAAATAGCGAGTGTTCACACCATTGGATATGACAAACAACTGGATATAGTCAAACAATCCATGAAAGGAAGTTTTGTGGTAGCGTTGTATCTGGTTGTACGCCTGTTTCAACTCCACACCTCTGCGCTTCAGTTCAATCTGAACCAAAGGCAAACCGTTAATGAGTATCGTCACATCATAACGGCACTTTTTCCTTCCTTCAACTGTAATTTGGTTGGAAACTTGAAACTCGTTTTGACACCAATGGGTACGGTTCAAGAACTCCACCCACAGGCGTTCACCACTTTCAAGTTCAAGCGGAAAGAGGTCACGAAGTTTCTTTGCCTTCTCAAAGCGAGTGCCACCTTCAAGATAAATTAGTATCTTTTCAAATTCAGACTCAGTAAACTCTGTGCGACCGAGTTCTTCCAATTTCTTCTTGTTGTGTATCTCCAACTGTTTCTTGAAATTGGCAGACAGGTTCTTCTCCTCCTCAATATGAACATACTCGTAGTTCATCTTTTGAAGAGTGTCTATAAGTCCGTTTTCGAGAGCGGCTTCACTTTGTACTGGCATATCTTATCTTGTTTTTATCATTACACTTATGAGAATATGACTATTCATCCATTTGCAGGAAATGAATATACAAGGCATTCTCTATTTTGCTTATGGCTTCAAGCGAAAGGTTTTCTCGTCCTTTTAAGATTTTTGAAATGTACTGTTGCGTACAATTCATTTTTTCAGCCAACATCTTTTGAGTCATTCCAAGTTCCTTCATTCTTGCGGACATGGCATTGGCTATCATTTGAGAATGATTTAACCATGATTTTTCTTCTTGGCTCATTTGTGTTCCTGCATTTTGAACAGGAGATATTGTTTCCTTTATCATCTTAGACGTATTTCGCTTTGTTCCATTTATAATTCTGGCTATTGCCATTTTGCCTACAAAGATAACTGATTTTAATGAGAAAACACAACTGCGAGGTTGTTTTCTGCATAAATAAGGCGAATTTGTGCGGTTTTAGTGTCATTTGTAGCTGTTTATTCTTCAAAATGAACTTTTATAGCATCATCAATCGCTTTACCCGTTGCACCGTACTCACACCCTTGCCACTCAGTTTCGCCACATCCCGAATTGAATATCCCTTGCGGAGCAAACTTATTACTTCCCTATATTCGGTCTTTATCTGTTCTGTAGTTTTTATAGAGCCAACCTTGCGTCCGAGTTTCCCACCTTTCTCTATATACCGCTTCCTTCCTGACTGCAATCGGAATGAGATATTATCACGTTCCAATTGCGCACAGGTCGAAAGCGTGGCTATCATTATAGGAGCAAAGAGGGACGGACTTCCTTCATCGTCCAATAATGTAAGCTGTTCCTTTTGAATATAGAGGTTAATGCCACAGTCAATGAGTTCCTTGACAGAGGCAAGCACCTCAAACGCATTGCGACCCAATCTTGACAGTTCACTGACAAGTAGGATCCCAATGCGGTTTGCCTTGCAGTATTCCATTGCCTCACACAACACTGGACGCTCATCATTCTTCTTTGCGCCAGAGATGTGTTCCTCAAAGACCTTGCAGACTTCGATACCCTTATATTTTGCATACTCCGACAAATCCTTGTCCTGTCTTTCCGTGCTCTGTCTGTCACCAATACTGGAGACACGAGCGTATATTACTCCTGTTGTCATCTATATCAAAGATTAAATTGAACATGAAAAAGCCTGTGTCCAGATAAGTCTTGCAGATTTATTTGAACACAAGCGTTTTTTGAATACAGCCTGACGGCAATTTACCAACAAAAGGGAAGAAGTAAGACTTCCCCATTGTTCGCTCCCTGCTGTATGTCTCAATCAAACACGCCATTAAACAGATTGACCGCCTCTATCTTCTTTTCAAGAGCCACTTTTGCATAAACTTCGGTTGAAGTGATGCTTCCATGTCCCAAAACATCCTTCACTGCTGATATGTCTGCTCCTGCTGAGATAGCCAACGATGCTGTCGTATGCCGTGAGCAATGATAAGTCAAATCCTTTTCTATGCCAGCCTTTTCTTTAAGTCTTCTTACGTATTTCGATACGTTGTCTGACTTCTTGACAAGGTGAAACACAAGACTTTCTGGATTGTCATCCGTCCGAGGTGGCAACAACGATTGCGCCATTTCATTGAGCGGAATAATGGCAGGACGCTTTGTCTTTCGCTGTATGATGCTGATTGTCGGCACGCCATCTATCATTTTAATATCACACCACCTTAGATGCTGCATATCGCCAAGGCGAAGGGCAGTCATGGATGACAAGCCAAATGCCAGTTGTACGGTTCGTTCATTCTCACATTCAGCTTCCACCGCCAGGAAACGTGTGAGTTCTTCGGGCGTAAGATACTCTCTGTGTTTGTCAGGAGCATGGAAGCGTTCCAACTTGTTTAGACTGTGTACAGGATTGAATTTTACAAGTCCTTCACGCATAGCCTTGTTAAATATCGCTTTGACTGTTTCCTCAAACAACAGTAATGTGTAATCAGCCAACCGTCCTCCGTTGGTCTTGATTTGGCGTTTGTTGCGATACTTGTTGCGCATATAATCAAAAAGACCGCAAATTTCATCTTTACTGACATCTTTCAGCAGGATGTCTTTCTTATCTACTCTCCGTAAATAAGTGGCGATACGCTTGCGGACAACATTCTTATGACCTATCATCTTCTTGCAGTTGCCGCAATCAACAGACCATTTGATATAGTCATCGCACCATTGCAGCCAAGTCAAGCCGTTGCCTTGTTCTTCGCTTTTGGCATTCTCTTTCTCCAATACAGGAGGGGTGAGGATGCGCTCTGCTCGTATCTCCATAGCCTTGTTGTATGTAAGCCGATTGTGCTTGGCAGCACCAACGGCATCATCGGGCAAGAGATAGAGATGCAAGTTTTCTCTCTTGCGGAAGCCTGTCTCGTAGTATTCCAGATATAAGGCTCTTTTGCCTTCCGTCAGCTTACGTTCCTTGATTTCTATCTTCATTGTATTACTGGTATTTGGTCAAACATTCCGTTCACGAGGTTCACAGTTTCCAACTTCTTCTTGTCAACAATCTTGGCGTAAATCTCCGTCATCTTGATGCTCTTATGTCCGAGTATCTTGCTTACTACATAGATACTTGCACCAAGGGTCAGGAGCATCGTAGCCGCCGTATGTCGTGAGCAATGGTAGGTTATATGCTTGGTTATTCCTGCTGCCTCCATCCATTCTTTCAGAACCACTTCTACAGTTGTAGATGTGATTGTCAAGTTGTGGAAGATGTTGTCTATGCCTTCTTCTCTTTTAGGCATCCACTTCTTTGTCTCTTCCGACAAGGGGATGGTTACTCTATCCTTGGTCTTGACTTGGATATGGTCAATGTATTCTGTCTTGCCGTCAGCAGCCTTGTGGATTTCACTCCAGTTCAAGACTTTCATGTCGCTATATCGCAGACCAGTGAAACAGGAGAACAGAAAGGCTTTCTTCACCAGTTCATAACGGCATGGTGTGTTCATCACCTTCTTTATTTCCTCTATCGTCAGAAACTCACGCTCAGCCACTCGCTTCAGTGGCTTCTCCTTTGCCTCCAACAGCAAGAATGGATTTTGCTCAATCAGTCCGTCCCTTACTGCCTTTGCCAATGACGAGCCGAAATAGTTGACGAACATACGGCAAGTGGTGGTGCTGAGTTGTTTCTTTCCATCATTGTAGGTGCAAGTCTTCAAAAAAGTAATGAAGCCTTTGCAAAACTCCTTATCCACGTCTTTCAACAGAAACTCTGGCTTGCCTATATGTAATAGGTATTGGTCAATGCGAGCATGAGTGTTTCGCTTGGTCTTCATGGAAGACTCAGACAACTCGGCATTGTACTTCACAAAGTCATCCATCCACTTGGTAAGTGTCATGCGTGACTTCTTCACCTTGTCCCAATCCACAAGACCCTCTCTCTGGATGTCAAGAATGCGCTGTGCCTTGATTTGCTCTGCCAACTTTCTTGTATTGGCGTTTTGCAACTTGGTAGCAGCGTTGATTTCTGGCACAAGATAGAGTTTCAACGTCTCTTTCTTTCTCAATCCCTTCTGGTAAATGTCAAGATAGAGGCTTATGTTGCCACCTGCTATCTTCTTTTCTCGGATGCGCACAGGCTCCTTCAAACGGATTTCCTTCTTCTTTCGTCCCATTTTATTTCCTTTCTTTTCTGATGTTAATATATTCTTTTATCACTGATTATCAAGCATTTAGCTTGCGATACAAAGATAATACAGCGAGGGACAAAAACGAGACAAAAGTGGGTAAACAATCCGCTAATTTAGGAAAGAATAACGAACCAATCCAAAATCGGCTTTCATTCCTAATAGACTGTAAATCAGTGATATTACATCACCTTACTATCCTTTCATTTCCGATGGTTAGACCCACTTGGGATAATTGGTGGTTACTGGTGGATACTGCAGATGTGCATGGCTCTGGCCGCCTTGTTCTCGCTTGTCATGGCGGCAGGCATGGCCTACAAGATGATGGTGAAGCATGAGCCGCTGGATGTGATGAAGCTGTTCAGGCCGCTGGCTGTTTCCATCGTTCTCTGCTGGTGGTATCCGCCTGCAGACACGGGTATGGCCGGCAGCGGAAGCAACTGGTGTTTTCTGGACTTCCTTTCCTACATCCCGAACTGCATCGGTTCGTACACGCATGACCTGTACGAGGCGGAAGCCACACAGATAGCGGACAAGTTCGAGGAAGTGCAGCAGCTCATCCACGTAAGGGACACGATGTACCACAGCCTGCAGGCACAGGCGGATGTCGCCCACACGGGAACATCAGACCCCAACCTTATCGAGGCGACCATGGAGCAGACCGGTGTGGATGAAGTGACCAGCATGGAAAAGGATGCCGCGGAACTGTGGTTCACCTCCTTGACGGCCGGTGTCGTCGTGGGAATAGACAAAATCATCATGCTGATTGCCCTTGTCGTGTTCCGCATAGGCTGGTGGGCAACGATCTACTGCCAGCAGATATTGCTCGGTATGCTGACGATATTCGGCCCGTTGCAATGGGCGTTCTCTCTGCTGCCGAAATGGGAAGGTTCCTGGGCAAAATGGCTGACGCGTTACCTGACGGTACATTTCTACGGGGCCATGCTCTACTTCGTGGGCTTCTATGTATTGCTCCTTTTCGACATCGTGCTGTGCATCCAGGTGGAAAACCTGACCGCAATCACGGCCAGCGAGCAGACAATGGCGGCCTACCTGCAGAACAGTTTCTTCTCCGCCGGTTATCTGATGGCGGCAAGCATTGTAGCCTTGAAATGTCTGAACCTTGTACCTGACCTTGCGGCGTGGATGATACCGGAGGGCGACACGGCCTTCAGTACGAGAAATTTTGGAGAAGGCGTGGCACAGCAGGCCAAGATGACAGCGACAGGCGGTATCGGGGCAATCATGAGATAAGATAAAAAACATATAAACAACAATCCTTAAAAATAAAAAAGTATGAACGTACAAGAACAAATCAAAGAATGGTGCAAGGACGGACGCTTCCTGCGCTATGCGAATGAACGCATGAGAAAAGAGATTACCGAAGTTCCGGAAAACCATGTGGTTACCCCGGAGTATGAAGCCCTTGACGAAGGCTTCGAGTATGACGACCGTTATGCGGCCCCGCTGGCCGCTTACCTGACCTACCGTCTGCAAATGGCCAAGTTGCAGAAAAAGGCGAAAGTGCGCAAACGCGGTATCTGGTGGGTATTCGTGCAGGTCATGACGCTGGGCCATTACGTGCATGTCTTTTCCGATGAGTTCGGGGCTCTCGCTGCGGAACTGCAGGAAACAGTCATGCCGATGCTGCACGATGAATATGTAATGATGTTGAACGGGAAAAGACAATAAACCGATATGATTATCAAGCATCTGGAAAACAAGATACGGCTGGTGGGCATTATCTGCACGGCCTTTCTCGTGGGATGTGTCATCATCAGCGTATCGAGCATCTGGACAGCCAGGACAATGGTGTCGGATGCACAGAAAAAGGTGTACGTGCTGGACGGCAACGTGCCCATTCTTGTCAACCGTACCACGATGGATGAAACGCTTGACGTGGAAGCCAAAAGCCATGTGGAGATGTTCCACCACTATTTCTTCACCTTGCCGCCTGATGACAAATACATCAAATACACGATGGAAAAGGCGATGTACCTGGTGGACGAAACAGGTCTGGCGCAATATAACACTCTTAAGGAGAAAGGTTTTTATTCCAACATCCTCGGCACGAGTGCCGTGTTCTCGATTTATTGTGACAGCATCCGCTTTGACAAGAGCACCATGGAGTTCACCTACTACGGCCGCCAGCGAATCGAACGCAGAAGCAACATCCTGATGCGTGAGCTGGTGACTGCCGGTCAGCTCAAGCGTGTACCGAGAACGGAGAACAACCCTCACGGTCTGCTGATAGTGAACTGGCGCACTCTCCTTAACAAGGATATAGAACAGAAAAGCAAGAGCAACTATTAAACAATCAAGGATATGAACATCAAGGGATTCAGACGGATGCTGCTGGGCGAAAAGATGCCTGACAGGAATGATCCGAAGTACAAGGAACGCTATGAGCGTGATGTGGAAGCCGGACGCAAGTTTGCCAAGGCGACCCGTATAGACAAGGCGGCAGCCAAGGTACAGGGCTTTGCCAACGTGCACCGTACTCTTTTTCTGGTCATCGTGTTCGCTTTCGTGCTGGGCGGGCTGGCATGGAACATCTACCGTATAACAGTGGTATATCGTCACCAGCCTGCGGAGAGGACAGCGACAGAGATGCAGGATTCGGTATTGAGGGAGCGACACAGGATGTTGCAGGAAGAGGAACTGAGGGAAACCGGGACAGGAAATACAAACCGTAGCAAAACAGACTTGCCATGAAAAAGATATTTGAGAAAATCAATTTCAGACAGCCGAAGTACATGCTCCCTGCCATTCTTTATATCCCTCTGCTCGGTGCGTCCTACTTCATATTCGACCTGTTTCATACCGAAACGGCGGATATACCGGACAAGACGCTGCAGACAACAGAATTCCTGAATCCGGAACTGCCGGAAGCGCAGATCAAGGATGACGGCATTGGCAGCAAATACGAGAACATGGAGAAATCGTGGGGCAAGATACAGGACTACTCGGCGGTCGGCAACATAGAAAGAGACGAACCTGATGAAAACAAGGAAGAATATGAATCACAATACACGCAGGATGACATCGCCCTGCTCGATGAGCAACAGCAGGAAAAAGCAGCGGCAGCGGAAATTGCCGCCGCCAAAGAGCGTGAACAGGAAGCACTCGCGGAGTTGGAAAAGGCCCTTGCCGAAGCACGGCTGAAAGGACAGAACATGGTGATGCCCCCTGAAGAGGCGGATACCACGGACACCGTTCCGCCGCAGAATGTACCGGAGGCCGGCACCATCGACGAGGAGAAACGTCCGGTGCAAGCACCGTCGGCAGACGAACCGCCCAGCGCGGTAGTCCGCAAGGTGAAGACCACCTCGGACTATTTCAACACGCTGGCGAAGGATGCCCGTGAACCGAAGCTGATCCAGGCCATCATAGACGAGGACATCAAGGCTGTGGACGGTTCACGCATCAGGCTGCGCCTGCTGGATGACGTGGAAATAGACGAGTGCGTGGTGAAACGGGGTACGTACCTGTACGCCACGGTAAGCGGCTTCTCGTCCGGACGTGTCAAGGGAAACATCAACAGCATCCTTGTGGACGACGAGCTTGTGAAGGTCAGTCTCGCGCTTTATGACACGGACGGTATGGAGGGCCTGTATGTACCGAACAGCCAGTTCCGGGAAACGAGCAAGGATGTGGCCAGCAGTGCCATGTCGGGCAACATGAGCATGAGTACCGGAACTACAGGAAACAGCCTCGCCCAATGGGGAATGCAGGCGGTGAACAACGCTTACCAGAAGACGAGCAACGCCATCAGCAAGGCCATCAAGAAAAACAAGGTCAAGCTGAAATACGGGACTTTCGTCTATCTGGTCAATGGTCAGGAAAAAAGGAAATAAAAAGGTTCGAGACAATGGAAACAGATATTTCAAAACTACATGAGGGAACGGACGGCTTTTACTACGATGACTTCCTCGCTCCCGACAAGGCCGAAACATTCGTCGGGCAACTCGTGAGTACCCAATGGTGGCAGAAGGGGGGACGCTTCGCCCTGATATGCAACTTTCTGGCAGAGGACGGGCGGAGAATCGCCTTGTTCGCCTTCCAGAAATACACTGGCTTTTACGGGCCGGGAGACGGGGCGGTCAATTTCAAGCACGCGGAGATGAATACCTTCTGGGAGTGTGAGGTCCGGGAAAACCGGAAGGGACGTTGTACTTGGGCGAGTGCCCTGCAGCTTGGAGGGCCGAAAAACAACGCGATATGATAGAGACGGACAAGATATACAACATGGACTGCCTGGAAGGCATGAGCCGTATGCCGGAGGGAAGCGTCGATGCCATCATCGCCGACCTGCCTTACGGTGTATTGAACCGCGGCAACCGGTCAGCATGTTGGGACAGGCAGATACCCCTCGGTCCGCTGTGGGAGCAGTACCGTAGGATTATCAAGCCGGACAGTCCGATCATCCTGTTCGCCCAGGGAATATTCTCCGCGCATCTCATGCTTTCCCAACCGGGAATCTGGCGTTATAACCTCGTATGGCAGAAGGACCGTGTTACGGGCCATCTCAATGCCAACCGGATGCCGTTGCGCCAGCATGAGGACATTCTGGTGTTCTACATGAAGCAGCCCGTGTATCATCCGCAGATGACACCGTGCCCTCCCGAAAGGAGAAACCATGGACGCAGCATGACGGAAGGCAGTTTCACGAACCGGTGCTACGGGGAGATGAAGCTGGTACCGGTACGCATGGCGGACAACAAATATCCGACATCGGTCATTTTCATCCCGAAAGAACACAAGACAGGGGCATTCTATCATCCGACCCAGAAGCCTGTGGCACTGGTCGAGTACCTGATACGCACCTACACCGACGAGGGGGACACCGTGCTGGACAACTGCATCGGGTCCGGAACGACTGCCATTGCCGCAATCCGTTCGGGACGGCACTATATCGGATTCGAGACCGTGAAGGAGTACTGCGACATCGCCGAACTCCGTATCCGGGAAGAACTGGAGCGAATACATACGACGACATAAGGGTAAAAGAAAAACAAATGGAATATAAACAATCAACGACATGAATATGAATCTCAAGAAAATCGGAACGGTATTTCTTCTGACAGCCGGACTGCTGGGAACGCGGAATGCACAGGCGCAGACGACCTACGAGGAAATGGAACAACTGACGGTCAACGAACAGGTGACGACCGTCATCACGGCATCGGAGCCGGTACGCATGGTGGACATTTCCACCGACAAGGTGGTTGGCGACCAGCCTTTGGACAACATTGTACGGCTGAAACCCAAAGAAGCCGGGCACGAGGACGGCGAGGTGATTGCCATCGTGACCGTCATCACGGAACGCTACCGCACGCAATACGCGCTGGTTTACACCACACGGCTTAAGGAAGCCGTAACGGACAAGGAGATACTCCCTCACGAGCGCAACGCCTACAACAATCCGGCAGTATCGATGTCAACCGCCGAGATGACGCGCTTTGCCAGACGGATCTGGAACTCTCCGGCGAGAATCAGGAATGTGGCCACCAAGGCACACCGTATGGTGATGCGCCTGAACAACATATACTCTGTCGGGGACTACTTCTTCATAGACTTTTCCATAGAGAACAAGACGAACATCCGTTTCGACATCGATGAGATCAGGGTAAAGCTCGTTGACAAGAAACTCGCCAAGGCCACCAACGCCCAGACTATCGAGCTTACTCCGGCGATGATACTGGAACCGGGAAAGACATTCCGACATGGCTACAGGAATGTGCTTGTCATCAAGAAGATGACCTTCCCGAACGACAAGCTGCTGACTGTCGAAATGACGGAAAAGCAAATCAGCGGCCGCAATATCAGCCTGAACATCGATTATGAGGATGTGTTGTCTGCCGATTCGTTTAACGCTGACCTGCTGGAGGAGGAATGATTATGAGAAAGACTCTGATTCTGATGTTTGCCTGCATGTGCCTTGCCTTCAGCGCGAACGCACAACGCAACAGCGGCCGTCTTTCACTGGGGGTCGGGCTGCTTTACAGGAACGGTATGGACGTGACGTTTTCATACGAACATGAAATGAACTACCGGCACGCGTGGGAGTTCTTTGCCAACGGCTACCTGCAGTGGGCCGAATGCGGCCCGTGCGGCCATATCTGTCCGGAATCCTTCTGGCGCAACTACCGCACCTATGGCTTTGGCGTGGCATACAAGCCTTGCGTGGTACGGGGCCGCAATCATTACGGCAACCTGCGTATAGGAGCTTCGGCAGGAAGCGACACGAAGAAGTTCCTGGGCGGCCTGCATTTCGGTTACGAGCACAATTACGTGCTGCGGTCCGGATGGACGCTGTACTGGCAGGCGAAGAGTGATTTGATGATAAAGGGCGCGGATCTGCTTCGGGTAGGTGTAGCCCTTGGTGTGAAACTACCGATAAAATAAGGGAAAAGATGAAACAGAACATTTTCAGAAAGGTGAGCCGGTTCGTACCGGTACTTGTCGCAGCAGTCGCCGTGACAGGTTGTGACGCGCATATAGACGTACCGGACACGGCTGTCCGCCCGGGACATGTCCTGTGCGAGGACGGAACGGCCTTGTCCTACACGGAATACCAGCAATCCGGGAAAAAGGCTGTGGCCGTCGTGTTCGACACCCGGCAGCATGAGGGTGCGGAAGGAAACGGCTACGCGGTTTACCTGTGGGACATCACCCCGCAGGCATTTGCCGACAGCCTCGGTATTGCCCAAGGCACATCTGCGGACCTCGCGGCACATGACGGCAATGCCAATACATTCGCTCTATATGAAACGAAGGAAACGGCTTCGCCGATGGCGGAAGCGGTCTTTGACCTCTGGTGTTACGGGCAGAGCGCATACGTTCCGTCGGTGGCACAGATGCGTCTGCTATATACTATCCGGGAAACGGTAAATCCTGTCATCGAACAGTGCGGGGGCGATCCGTTGCCCCTGACCGACGGCGACTGCTGGTACTGGACATCCACGGAAGTGGCAGAACAGGAAACGGCAAAAGCCTGGCTTTACTCGATGGGCAGCGGAGCCATACAGGAAACACCCAAGACACAGGCGCACAAGGTACGCCCGATTATAACCATCAACCGGTAAACCAGAGATATACGATTGCGTTCTTTGACATTGTTGGACAACATACGATTACAAACCAGAGCCGAATTCACGCAGTAATGCCATCAAGCGACGTGTGCTTTCCTCGACATCCGAGGGGGCCGGAATGGCACGATATGCCAAATCCGGGAGTTCACCCATGTAAACTGTCTGCAAGTTGCCCCAAACCTGCGGCAGATCTGTCATCAACGGGGACTCCTCCAGTCGCCGGTCACGCCAGCCTTCGGGCTTGTCAAAGCTCTGCCGGTCGTGTTCGAGCAGTGACCTGAAATCTTCGGGGAAAGCATCGCTATGAAGATACGTGAGGCACTCTTCATCTTTCAGCAGATGATGCAGATCGTAGAAATGACGGATTTTGGCCGTCAACTGCGGCATATATAGATTGGCCAGCGAGCATCGGATGAGTGACACCAATTTCTCGGTCAGCGTGCGGCGACGGTCAAGCACATTTACCTCGAACGGCTGCATCCCGTATTCCTCTATCATACGGTTGTTGCCGGTAGCCTGCAGGAACTCTGTCAGGAAACTGCAGAGAGAACGCCGCTCGAAGGGATATGGATTGGCAAAACTGTTGATTTCTACCAGGAGTTGCCCAGCCCGGATTGCTCCGACCTGTTCCGTATCTATGGCCCGTGGATAGGTGTAAAACGCCTTGTGGTAATGCGATCCCTTGCTTGTCATGCCGGGGATGACCAGTTCCTCCAGTCCGGCTGTCATATTCTTCGATGTACGGCGTATGAGGTTCTTTAGCTGGTTTCCGCTCAGTGTCCATGCTTCGGCGATGGCCACGTCAATGTCCTCGGAGAAACGTGCCCCGATGCCGTAGGCCTTGGTCAGGGAAGTTCCGCCCTTGAAAATGGCACGATTATCCTTGTCTCCGGCAGCCATAAGCGACAGCGAACGACAGATCCAATAGTCTTTCTCGATAAAGATACTCTTGATGCCGAGTCCGCCGTCCTGTACCGGACGTGCAGCCGCTTCTATGGCATCGGCAAACAGTTGCTGATTCTCGTGTAGTCTCATACGATGTTCCATTTTAATTTGGTGGGTAAAGCCTGTGCGGTGACAGGAAGTTTGTAGGTCGTGACCCCATTGAGTGTCGCACGCAATTGTCGGGTGTCAGCTCCAAGACTGTCCAGAATGGCACCCAGCAGTGCCCGGACATACGGCTGGTAATTTTCGGCCAGGTCCGCCAGTTTCTCCAGATCGCCTTCGGACAGAGCGGCTATCAGCCGAGCAACGCCCCGCACACAATCGTCAGGTGATGTTGCCGGAATCTCACGGAGCAATTTGAGCGCGTCAAGGATCAACAGCAGAGGAATGTTCTCCCGTGTGATTGCATTAGGCTGTACAAGGAAGGACACGCTGTATTCGCCCCGTTTCATAGGCCGGCGGTATTTGTTCGTGCCTATCGTAATGGCCGATGTGATCTGTGTCGTCAACCCCAACTGCGCAAATGCTGCCGTACCGGTCATATAGCCGATTGGCTTGCCGTTACGTTCCAGAAGGTCCTTGACCACCTCTGCCACCGGAGGCTTCAATGTGCCGAACACCGTCTGTTTAGGCTTGTAGTACCGTCCTTTGGCAATCTTGCAGATAGAGCCTTCTGCCACCAGACGGCTGAGTGCCTTGACCAACGCAGGCTGGTACTCCGGCAGCACATTGAAATCGGCAATGGTAAGCACCTTGCCCGGAGGCGTGGCGTCCAGTATTTCCTGTACCTGTTTAGTAATCACCATAATCGAATCGTTTTGTTCCGGATGCAAATATAAGAAAAGTCTTGTTTTTTACTGCAAAAACATGACATTTATTTTCGTCTGAATCAAAATAATCAAGTCCAACAATATCCGAGGCGATCAGAACCACAACCCAATAAAAAAGCTATAAAAAATGGAAGAAAGCAAAGAGTTACAAGGATTCTACAAGATATTCCGTGCAGTCGTCTATGTGTCGGTTCTGCTGGAGTTCTTCGAGTATGCCATTGACCCGGCAGTATTCGACCAGTGGGGCGGCATACTGACTGACATCCACGGACGTATCAAGCGATGGACGATCTATCAGGACGGCCATCTCGTGTACAGCAAGATAGCCACGATACTGCTGATCTGCATCACCTGTATCGGTACGAGGAACAAGAAGCATCTGGAGTTCAACGCCCGCAAGCAGGTGATTTTTCCCCTGACCGGCGGACTGCTTCTGCTTGTCCTGTCCGTATGGCTGTTCGGACATCCGATGGAAATGCGGCTCTATACGCTGCCGCTGAACCGTATCCTATACATGGCGGCTTCGCTCGTGGGAGTGATACTGGTACATATAGCCCTGGACAATATCTCCAAGTTCATCAAGGAGGGCCTGATGAAGGACCGCTTCAACTTCGAGAACGAGAGTTTCGAGCAGAGCGAAGAGATTCAGGAGAACAAATACAGCGTGAATATCCCGATGCGCTACTATTACAAGGGGAAGTTCCGCAAGGGATGGGTCAGTATCAGCAACCCTTTCCGCGGGACGTGGGTCGTGGGAACTCCCGGCTCGGGTAAAACATTCAGTATCATTGAACCGTTCATCCGTCAGCACAGTGCCAAGGGGTTTGCCATGGTTGTATATGACTATAAATTCCCGACACTTGCCACGAAACTTTACTACCATTACAAGCTGAACGAGAAGCTTGGAAGAGTTCCCAAGGGGTGCAAGTTCAACATGATCAACTTCGTGGACGTGGAATACAGCCGTCGTGTCAATCCTATTCAGGCAAAATACATCAACAACCTGGCGGCAGCCAGTGAGACGGCGGAAACCCTGCTCGAGTCATTGCAGAAGGGCAAGAAGGAAGGTGGCGGCGGAAGCGACCAGTTTTTCCAGACATCCGCTGTGAACTTCCTTGCTGCCTGCATCTATTTCTTTGTCAATTACGAACGGGAGCCGTATGACAAGGACGGAAACATGCTGTATGCGGAGAAACGTCAGGACCCGGAAACCAAATTCTGGAAGCCGACTGGAGTCGTGCGTGACAAAGAGGGCGGCAACATCGTGGAGCCGGCCTACTGGCTGGGAAAGTATTCGGACATGCCGCACATATTATCGTTCCTGAACGAAAGTTATCAGACCATCTTTGAGGTACTGGAGACTGACAACGAGGTGGCACCGCTGCTCGGGCCGTTCCAGACTGCCTTCAGGAACAAGGCCATGGAGCAGTTGGAAGGTATGATCGGTACGCTGCGTGTCTATACGTCCCGTCTGGCGACCAAGGAATCGTACTGGATATTCCACCGTGACGGGGATGACTTTGACCTGAAGGTGAGCGATCCGAAGAACCCGAGCTACCTGCTCATCGCCAACGACCCGGAGATGGAGAGCATTATCGGTGCGCTGAACGCCCTTATCCTGAACCGTCTTGTCACCCGAGTGAATACAGGCCAAGGGAAGAACATCCCGGTGAGCATCATCGTGGACGAGCTGCCGACGCTGTATTTCCACAAGATAGACCGACTGATAGGAACTGCCCGAAGCAACAAGGTGAGCGTGACCTTGGGATTCCAGGAGCTGCCGCAGCTGGAGGCCGACTACGGCAAGGTAGGTATGCAGAAGATCATCACGACCGTGGGTAACGTGGTCAGCGGTTCGGCCCGCTCGAAAGAGACACTGGAATGGCTGTCGAATGACATTTTCGGTAAGGTCGTGCAAGTGAAGAAGGGCGTGACCATTGACCGTGACAAGACCAGCATTAACCTGAACGAGAACATGGACAGTCTGGTGCCGGCATCAAAGATTTCCGATATGGCAACGGGATGGATATGCGGGCAGACAGCGAGGGACTTCGTGAAAACCAAGACCGGCGTAGGCGGCTCGATGAACATTCAGGAGTCGGAAGAGTTCAAGACCACAAAGTTTTTCTGCAAGACGGACTTCGATATGGGAGAGATAAAGAAAGAGGAAGCCGCGTATGTGCCGCTGCCGAGATTCTACACCTTCAAATCGAGGGAGGAACGGGAACGCATCCTGTACAAGAACTTCGTGCAGGTGGGTCAGGACGTGAAGGAGATGATCAAGGATGTGTTGAACAAACGGGGTGCGAAATGAAGCACGTAAGGATGTTTGTCATCATACTGCTGGTATCTGCAGTGGCAACAGTCTATGGGAAGGAAAGGCATGGGACAGAAACGGGAACTGCCCAACTGTCCATATACAAGCTGCCACCGCTGGAGAGGGCAATCAGATGCACGAAATACTATGAGGGCTGGCATGGTGAGAAAAAACATTGGCCCTATGTGGGATGGGGTCATAAGGTTCTTCCCGGAGAGAGTTTTACCAACGACATCACAAAAGCTCAGGGAGACTCCATCCTGCGAGCGGACATGATGAAACTTTGCCGTCTGTTCAGCAGATTCGGGCGTGATTCTACGTTGCTCTCGTGTCTTGCCTACCAGGTAGGCCCGTACCGGCTTTTAGGTAGCAAAGACTTTCCCAAAAGCAAGCTGATACAAAAACTGGAAGCCGGAAACAGGGATATTTACAAGGAGTACATTTCCTTCCGCTGCTATAAAGGCAAGGTAGTTCCGAGCATCGAGCGGAGAAGGAAGGTGGAATATCTGCTGCTTTTTGAAGAGTAAAAAAGAAGGGAGAATCTTTCGGTGTATTTCCGTCAATTTTCCAGGATAGAAAAGAAATATTTCACAAAAGCGAGAGAACAAGCCTATTACCGCCGATATCCTGAAAAAAAGGATAAAAAATATTTCTGGCTTCAGTTACTATTGCCGCTTGGTCTGTGGCTGATTGATTTGTGTTTAATCTTCTGGCTTTTTACTTGGTATCATTGAATGGAATATGGAGAAAAGAAGACATGAATATAATCAGGGAAAGAAGGATGCTGTTCTGCCGTTTCAACATGCAGTTCCTGCTGCCTTGACATTAACAAATACAGATTATCAAATGAAAACAACCCGCATCATGAACAAGATTATCATTTATCTGAGTGCCGTATTGCTGCTGTGCAAGACATTATGCAGCGTTTCAATATGACAACGGAGACGACTATGTAAGTGAAGGACTGTACCGCATAGTGGACCGGAAAGGGCGTATCGGTTACGCAGACGAGACAGGCAAGACCGTCATCCGTCCTCGTTTTGCCTTCGGCTATCCATTCGAGGGTGGCAAGGCGAAAGTCACCGATTCGGGGGAACGGAAAGAGGTGGCAGGCTCCGGCAGCGAGCACTGGTATTGGGAAAGTGATGACTGGTACTACATTGACAAACAAGGGAACCGGTGTGAGAATCAAGATACAGACAAGGACAAAACGCATCCATAACACAGCAATAACCCCGGAGGTTCAGACGCGAGCCTTCGGGGTTAGCCTATAAGTACAGCACTTCATCAATTGCCAAATCCGAATGACATGGCTGCCTGTTCACAGAAGCGTGCATATTCCTCTTTGTCAGTTCCGCTTTCAATATGGCGGTCTATCAGTTCTCCCAGTTCATCGAAGCAGACTTCGTCACTGAGGCACTCTATGTCTGTCCCGTTCCGGAGATATACTTCATAATAGTCCGAGCCGTTCAGACAGATCAGCACTTCCCCTTGGAAGAGTCTTCCGTTTACATGGAATTTCAGTCCCGGCAGGTCATTGAATACTGTTGCCATAAACTCCCCGATGCCCCATGACATAAGGACCGGCGTGTCGGTCATCGTTACCAGCTGTTCGCGAATTGTCGCAGCCACTCTCATTACATACTCTTTATCCATAATCTTGATTTTTAATAGATTTATATATTCATTTTATTCAAACCATTCCGGGTTGTCTTCTTTCAGCATCTCAACCAGCTCGTCATCCGGCAGCTCGAGACTTCCGGCATCGGTGAAGAAGAAAATCTCATCGTATAATTTCTCAGCCTCCTTACTCGCAAAGCCCTCGTTCTCGCTGTCGAAACTACCGGGCTGGAGTGCGTCAAGCAAACCTGTTGAGCCGATAAGGAGTTCTTCACCTTCATTTGATTTCACCACACGGCAAGAATAAGTTCTGCCGGCAAATTCCACCTCTTTCTTTTTCATCGGTCTATCACTTTAATGGTATGTTTCTCCCGTGTTCTTTCAGGTACTCCATGATACATTTCGCTTCCTCGTGTGAAGCCATATTGCGTTCGTCGTACCTGCGGCTGTCATCCGCCATAACCTTGATACACTCTTTAATCAACCTGTACAGGCTTTGCTGCAGTGTCGGGTGCATGGTCGGTATTGCTGCTGCAAATCGAGCCGGGTTGAAACTGTAATTGTTGACTGCCATTTCCCAGTCTTTAGCGAGACGGTACTCTCTGCTTTCTTTGATGTCCTTGTCCATAATTCTGATATTTAACGATTTTGTTTTTCTTCCCTCTGTTCGGCCTCCTTTTCGGAGGAGCCGCTTCGGGATTTACGGTGCATCGAGAGACGGTCGTCAAAGCCTCTCCCGATGTTTTTTCCTGCCAATTACTCTTTCAGAGAAAGGAAGAATTTGCAGGAAATGCACTTCAAAACGGAGGGAACAGGCTCGACCGCCTACATTCGCACCAGTAAAGTCCACGCGGCGACGAGAAGGACGACGAAAGAAGAAATGACTCTCATGCCAATACAAGAGGGGAAATAAAAAGGGATAAGGGTGGTGGCGGGGGCTTATGACGGACGGCGTTAAAACAGGTGCCGCTATAAAGGCTCCCGGAGCGGCCGATGGCAGAATACGGCCCGTGCCGGATTCCGTCATCAGCCACAGATCCGGACCGGAGTGCTTACAGCAGCCCAGGGCTGCCGTCGTGCATGAAGGTTTTATAACAGTCTCCGCCTGGCGCACATGAGGGCGGCAGTATAACGGGATTTGCCGTGAAAAAAGATGCTGTCAAAGCATCCCTTCGTCCGCGTAGCTCAGATAGCCTGTATCCGAGAGGATGATATGGTCAAGGAGAGTGATGTCAAGGATTTCGCAGGCTTTCTTGAGTTTGCTTGTGATGGCATTGTCACTGGAGCTGGCCACCATGTTGCCTGACGGGTGGTTGTGGCTGAGGATTATGCCCGAGGCATGGGCCAGAAGAGCCGTCTGCAGGATGATACGGACATCCACAACGGTCTGGCTGATGCCGCATTTTGATATGCAGGAGAGTCCGAGAAGCCTGTTGGCTTGATTGAGGAACATCACCCAGCATTCCTCATGATGCTGCATACATTCATCGTATGCCTCCTTGAAGATGTCGTAGCTCACTCTGGAGGAGTTTACCAAGGTACGTTTTGCAGCATCGGCATCCTTGTAATTTACTGAAATCTGAGGGAAAGAAAATGTATTCATAATAACGAAGATTTAAGGTGAAACAATTTTTTTTCGCCCGTGCACAGCTCTGTCTGGACTTCGTGCAAGATTTTGGGAAAGAATACTATCCGCAGGATTGGAGATTGTTTCCCAAATTCACCCGGATCTTGCGTTTGTCCGGAAAGATGCTGTAACTTCGCTGAAAACAAATGTTGAGACTACCGGGGTATTATAAGAGGTCCGGCTATAAAGGTTATCCGGGCCGGCCGATGACGGAAGACCGCCCGTGCGGCCTGTAGGAATCAGCCAGAACCCGGTCCGTACTGTTTCAGCAGACGGAGACTGCCGAAAGACAGGTAGGTGTATAAAAAAGGTCAGGCGGCGCCGGTCTGCCTCCGGCACGCAACAGAAAAGCAGGACGGATTTCTCCGCCCTGCATCTGAAATCAACTATGAATTATGGTCAAGCAGCAACCTCTTGGGATTGAGGTTGTTTTTCGTTGTCCGCATCGGCTTCAGTCTGCTCTGCTTCCTGTTTGGCCTGTTCCTGCACCAAAAGGACGGCTTTCTTTTCTTCGATGCGCTGATGTCTTTTTTCGTAAACTTCATTATGTCCATTCTCGATGTCGGCAAGTCTTTCCGGCATGTGTTTTCCTGCAAATTCAAGCAACATGTCGGCTATGGCGTTGCTTCCGTATGCGTTCTTGAAATTCTCAATCAGGAAATCCCTGCGGATGACGGCTTTTGCCTTTGGGGTAAGATTGGCCACAATATTTGTCTTGTCCTCGTTGGACAGATAGGGCGAATGTTCTCCCTCTATGCCAACGGCGGCAAAGTGTTCCTTTCTCAACGATGAAAGCAGGAAGAAATAAATCATCTTTTCTTCGTCAGCCCCGAACTTGGTTTCGGTCATATCCACTTCCAAAATCTGTTTTTTGGTATCTTCCACGGTCTTTTCCCTGGCAATCTCCTTGTTTCGCTTGTCCTGCTTGTCCAGTTTTTCAATCGGGGAAAGCTGTTCCTGTCCTGCCTGTTGTCCACTGACGGCATTCATCATGGAATTCTCCACATAACATTTGACAATGTCTTCGTTCCCAATCCGTGCGAAGAGCGATATTTCGCCTGCTTCTGCCCTGCGTACAAGTTCCTTGCCCTCTTCCATATAATCGTTCATATCCTGCTCATACTCAACCTTGGCTTCCTTATATTCGTCTTCCGTCTCATATTCTCCGGCTTCAGGCTCTTCGGGAAGTGTCGGGTAGTCTTTGTATCTGCATTGCAGTGCCACAACCTCATAGCCCATTTCCTTGAGGCGATTTACCGCATCCGCATTATAGCAATATGCGTCATGGCTTAGAGATAGTGCCGGATAAGTCTTAATGGTCTCTATTGCCTTTTCCGTCAAAAATGCGGCATTCATTTCATCAAGACAGCCTTTGTTGGCGCATTTTCCGCATGTTCCCTCACAGAACAATGTCATGTTGTTGGTATTATGGGGGCATGACAGGCAAAGGGTCTTGTCAAAGTTGTAGCGTTCAAGGTCTGTCGTGAAGTGGCGCTCGATGTTCTTTGCCACCTCGGTCGCTTTCATGCCTCGCCAACTGCCAAACATGATACCCTCTTTCAAGTGCTTGTCGAAAACCTCTCTCTGGATGTCCTCGCCATATCGGCAAATTTCGCTTGCCACGCTGATAGTGATTTCGTCTTTTTCCAACAATTCTGCGATTTCGGGGATAAGGGAGACGAACTTCAGTCGGGTGCGGATATAGGTCTCGTTCTTGCCGAACTGCATGGCCAAAGACTGAATGTCGTGCCGTCCGCTTTCTATCAGCCTCTGATAGGCGTTTGCTTCCTCGATAGGGGTTACATCCTTGCGTTGCAGGTTTTCCGTCACCGCCATTTCTTCGGCGGTCTCGTCCGAAACATTCAGAACGATTGCCGGAATTTCTTCCAGTCCTGCCATGAGCGAGGCACGATACCTGCGTTCCCCGAATATGATTTCAAAGCGGTTCTCCGCAATGGGGCGCACCCCGATAGGCTGAAGGACGCCCTGCTGACGGATGCTTTCCGCCAATTCCGCAAGGCTTGCTACATCAAAATTCTTGCGTGGGTTATAGTTACTCGGCTGAATATCTGCCAAAACTACTGATACGATGTTCTTCTCTGCTACTGATTGAATGTTCATTGTTTCCATAATTCATAAATTTTGATTTGTTATACATTGATTGTCTGATTACTGCTATTCCTGTTGGTTGGTGTCATATTCGTACATCTGCGTATTGTCGTATCCCTCGAACGATAGCCGGAACGTGTCGAAGTCTTTCCTGCCAGCCAGCCTTACGGTATCGTTCTTTCCAATGAAATAGGGTTCAAGCATTGTCCGAAACGGTGCGCCGAGCGTAGTCCTGTCTGCCAATGTGCAAACCTTGTCGGGTTGTTGGGGCATGATATAGCCCAGTGCATATTCGTTGTAAACTACCAATCTTATTTTATCCATGTCGATGTCAATTTTGAATTGTTTTTTATTTCCCTCTGGTCGGTTCTTTTCCCGTTTGAACCGCCTTGGGGTTTTATGGATGCGGTTTACAGCTGTCGGTACAGCTTCATACGACGGCTTTTCCTGCCAATTACTCTTTCACAGAAAGGAAGAATTTGCAGGAAATGCACTTCAAGCCGGAGGATCAAGCGCGACAGCAGACCTTTGCATCTGATAAAACCAAGGCCGGTGCGGCGGGAATGAAGCCGGAAAGCGGTAAAAGATGAATTATAAAAGAAATGTTCTATGGAACTATAAAAGAAAAAGATTACCGATAATTTACCGGTAATCTATAATAGGGAGATGTCTTCTTGAAGAAGATGACATATATAAGAGGTTGTCCGTCTTTAGTAGGATAGTGAGAGATCTTTAAGCATGACAAACTCCTCTTCAGTCTCATGGATGATCTTAAATCCAAGTTTTAGATACATTCGGACGGCATAGTTCGCCTTTTGTACGGACAGAGAGACGCGACTATATCCTTTGCTCTCAAGTAATCGAAACATTTCACGCATAAGATGGCTTCCTATGCCTTTACTCCTGTATTCCTTATATAGGGATATGGAGAGCGATGGGGTCCTGTCATCCACATGTCCGTAATCATTCATAATACGTACCCATACTGCACCGACCACTTTCCCTTCACAGTCTGCGACCAGACAAAAGTCATCTTTTTTCTTTCCGAAGTCCTCAATATACAGTTTCAGTTCAGGTAAATCCACCACGTCCTTTGAGGGCGGTTTGACTCCTTCAGGAATATAAATCGCTTCGTAAAGAAATTCTCTTAGCAAATGGTTCTCACTACCTTGCAAATGGCGTATTATATACTTGGCCGATCCGTTCATTCTTGTTCACATTTTCTTTTCAGGTCAGCTATATACCGTTTCTGCTGTAATTTCAAATACAACAATGCAAAAGGATATAACCACCATTTCTTTAGGTTAATTGACTCTGTAAAAATCACTTCCGTTCCATTTTCAGCCTGTCTGAAATGTCCCGTCCACTCCCCGGAAAAGTTCACATTATCCATAAGAAATGAATATTTTAGAAAAGGCTCTATAACAGTAACAGTAAAACAGGTGACATAGCCTTCATTACTTATCTCCCTGAAATGGCGCTCGTCGGAAACTTCTATGTCCTTTATGTCACTTCGCCATGAATAGTCGTAAAGTGAAGTGACAGAATACCAGACAGATTCCAAATCAGCCTGTATAAATGATTTTATCGTAGTTCTTATCATGGGACATTTTTATATTTCTCTTACCGTTTTTTCCAGTCCTCTCTGGTAAGCAAAGTAAAATGTTCTGTACGGATATCTCCTAACGGAGAAGTCTTTCCTTCTTCTGTGTGATGGTACTTGAATCCACATTTTTCCATTACCCTGCGGGATTTGATGTTTCCGTCATAATGTCCACACCAGACCCGTTTCACATCAAGTTCGACGAAGCAACGCTTCAACAAACGTTGTACGGCTTCCGGTATAAGTCCCTGTCCCCAATAAGGAACACCTATCCAATATCCTATTTCTGCATCTCCATCCTGCATATCCGCACTGTGTACGCCATCAGCGAACATAATTCCGACACTGCCTATCGGTTCATTGGTTTCTTTCAATACTACAGCGTATGTCTCGGGTGCAGAAAGGATATCGCGTATTATTTCTCTGCTGTTTTCCACAGATGTATGAGGAGGCCACCCGGCAATGGGGCCGATAGCAGGATCTTTGGCATAATTATAAAGAGACTCTGCATCGTTTTCTGTCCAGGGACGAAGTATCAATCTTTGTGTTTCCATATTCATCGCTATACAAGTAATTTATTGATTTCCTGCTGCAAGCGATCCAGGAACTTTGCAGCATGTGCCCCATCCATTTGAGTGTGATGGAATTGGAATGAAACCGTCAGTGTCGTCCTGAAGAACCCCTTACGGTACTTGCCCCATATCATAAACGGATTGTTGAAGATACCGCTGTACATACCTACCGCACCGTCAATTTCATATTGGGCCAGTGCGGAAGTTCCTATTACCATGCTTTCAGTCAAGTCGTGGTTCTCACAGCTTTGTGCTACTTCCGTTGTCAATTTCAGATAATCTTCATTGAATAGCTGCAAATCATCAGAAAAGGGCACATCGCATGAACTGACCTCATTGTCCTTGTTCATAACAATGGTATTAACCGCAATGGCATCATATTGCATCAATTTGTCTCCGACAGGCAGCATATAAAATTCCTTGATACCGCTTGCCGCCTTGCCGATGCACCAGCACATCAGCATATTGAATTTCATACCTGACTTTTTGCTGATTTTGACCAGACGACTGACATCCAAAGTCTTGAAAAATGTAACCATCGGCATCGGGGCTTTCATCCAAAGCTCAAATGCGTATGCACGGGTGGTTTCTTTGGGATTTATTTCTCTCATAGTGCGTCTTTCAAATTTTCAATCATTTTTCATGCTTCTCCAGATATTCTCTCATGGCCTCGTTGACGATGTCACGGAGAGACATGTTCTTTTCGATGGCCAGGTATTTCATCCTGGTATGAATGCTCTTGTTAATGACGAAGTTGCAATGCACCGCCGGTTCCTTTTCCGCCTTGGCCGGAACCGTTTCTTTTTTCTGCGGGGATTTTTTGGTTGATGAAAGCAGCCCGTCAAGGCCGCTTTTCATACCGTCTTTCAATAAATCGCTTTTGCCCATATTGTTTTTACTTTAGTTTCAGTACCTCCAGCGCCAAGTCCATATAATCCTTGGCCCCGTTGCTGTTTTTGTTATACTCGAAAATGTTCAGACCCTTGATAGGGGCTTCCGCCAGAGCCACGTTGTCCCGGATGACGGTCTTGAACACCTTGTCGCAGAAAGAATCGTTGATGAGCTCGGACACGCTTTTGTTAAGCGTCTTGCGCTTGTCGAACTGGGTGATCACGATACCTCCGATGCTCAGTCCCGGATTCAGGCGTTGCCTGACGATTTCAACCACATTAGTAATCTTTGCCATACCGCGCATGGCGAGGAACTGTGCCTGGACCGGGATAATCAGGAAGTCCGCCGCGGTAAGAGCATTGAGCGTGAGCAGTCCCAGCGATGGCGGACAGTCAATCAGTATATAGTCGAATTTCCGGCTGTCAAGCAGCTTCGCAATCAGCCCTTTCAGTATCAGTTCCCGGCCAGGTTCGTTGATAAGTTCCGATTCGGCAGCCGACAGGTCAAGGCATGAGGGAACGATGGTAAGGCCGTTCTTCAGTTCGGCCAGCGGCAAAGGGTATTCGCCCTTCATCGCCCCGTACACGGTCTGTTCTTCCTCTATGGACAGGCCGCAGGATTCCGTGAGGTTTGCCTGACCGTCCATGTCAATCAGTAGCACACGTTTTTTCTTCAGCTGCAGTGCGGCAGCGAGATTTATGGTAGTGGTTGTCTTTCCGACCCCACCTTTATGATTCAGAACTGCTATAATTTTTGTCATGATTCAGAGTCTTAATGTCTGGTACAAAGATAATACTATTTTTAGTCTTCACTACAATTAGTATTTACTATTTTACTAATATAACATATTTTAGTATCGTAGTATTTACTACTCTACTAAAAGACTAAGCCACTAAATGTAGTATCTACTATTTTTCGTAACCCGGGATTTACTAATCTCCTAAATTACTACAATTAGTAAATACTACATCCGTGACCGTTTTCCGGAAGATGTCAGAACGGAAGGTCTTCCTCCCCGTCCTGTGGCATGTCCGCCGGAGGAACGGGTGCGTTATCGGCAGCTGCGGCCTGGCCGTCGGCTTCGGAGGTTGTACCTTCCCGCTTACCGGTGTTGATGAACTCCAGGGCATCCGCCGTGATGGAGAGCTGGATCTGGCTGTCGCCGTTTTTGTCCTTCCACAGTGAAGTTGACAATGTTCCCCCGACAAGGACCATGCGTCCTTTGGTGAGGTATTCGGAGAGGCGGATATGGTTTTCCTTGTTGCTGCGTACCCTTACCCATGTGGTAACGGCGTTTCCGTGCGAGAAGTCATCTACTGCCATATCAAAAGCAATAAACGAACCGTGTGTACCCTCGATAACCTGACAATCCTTTCCGATGCGACCGATAGTGTGAATGTATAGCATAATTTGAAAATGTTTTGCGGCAAGGTGGTTAGTCCTGCCATTACCTGTGACTTTGTTTTTTTCTTCCCTCTGGTCGGATCCTTTCTGCCGGACCGCCTTGGGGTTTTATGGTGCATGACAAGGATGTCGGTACAGCCCATTCGACGTTTTTTTGAAGCAAAATACTCTTGCCCGGCAAGGAAGATTTTCCTTCAAAATGCACTTCAAAACGGAAGAATCAGGCGCGACAGCCTACATTCGCACCTGATAAAACCTACGCGGCGGCAGGCAAGGTATGACGAGAGAAGGTAATCCCGATACAGATATAAAAGGCAGAATTGTCCCGTATATATAAGGGGATGTTTATAAAAGTGATGAATGACGGCTTGGGCGGGTAAAAGAAACGGTCTGCCGGGCAAACGAAATGGGGACTCTTTCTGCCTGTGACATGCCGGAGGCACGACGGACGGCACAAGCAGAATGTGTCACCGTTTGCCCACGACGCCGTCGGCCCGTAAAGGAAAGCTACGGACAGAAGGAGGAATGTGCCGGAGCAACAACCAGGCAGGATGCCCATATAGCGGAATACCGGTTGTTTCGACAGGTCGAAGCTCCGGCATGAAGCGGTATGAAGCAGACTGCCGTTGATCGGACACAGCCTTCCGTACCTTGGAGTGGAGGGCGGACCGCGGCACAGACATCATACCTTAATTTCGGGTGGGGAAAGCCGGATAGAAAAGGGAGGAAATACCGGAAAGGTATCCATATAAAAGGACACTGGCTGGCAAGGCCATGAAGGCAGTCCCGTATGACCGCCTTCTCCTGCCTGTCAATCAACAAAGTTGAAATACCTGTCGCAAAGCTCTTTCTGCTGCATGAAGCGTTCGCTCTGATAAAAATCTACCTCGGGATACTTGCAGAAACCCGAAACGGCGTATCTGCCGGTAGGGGTACATAATCCGTAAAGCATGAGCCAGTCGAGAACTTCTTCCCCGTTGTTGTTCGTGTCGATAAACTGACATCCGGCACTGCGTTCCGCACCAGGCAGATTGACCGTGATGATGGTTTCCGACTCAAATTCGTTACTGTCTTCTACATACGCCAACAATGCCAGACAAAGCGGTGTTCCGAGTCCATGCTGGTAATATGTGACAAGGGGGAAAACCCATTTACCGTCCTTATGAAGCAGTGTCAAGGTCATGCCGTCCACTTCCACGCTTCTCTCTCTGATTTCATTTTCCATAATGCTATCGTTTTTTTAAGTTTACTTTTTTCTTTCCCTGCTTTCGGTCCTTAAAGACCTTCGCCGGATTTATTTTTCCGCACCACGAAAGTGATAACGGCAACCGGACAAATCTGGCGACAGAAATACGCTTCTCCCCGAGAAGGAAGATTTCCGTCGGCCACCGCAGGCCGTGAGGATTTGCAAGGTGCAGCTGTTATCCGTTACTTTCGCGGAACAATAAGCCGGAAGGTCAGGACGGACTGCAAGGACAAAGATATAAAAGGATTGAAAGACAGATATAAAGGGAGGCGATAAAAAGGCTCTCAAGCCTATACATTCAAGAATATCATACAATTTCTAATCATTGATAATACCAATGGGAATTTGGGTCAGGAAGTTGCCAAGTGTGATAAAGAAATTGATGAATTAAAAGTTAAGATGCAATAAATGCAGAAATAGCAAGGCAAACAGATACGCGATCTTCAAGAATACACAGTCAAGAACTTGAAGCCAAAGACAGGGAAATTTCCCGGCTGAACTCCTTACTTGAAAAAGCGTATAAATGGTTTTCCCATGTTAAAGAACAGTTTGATAAATTACGGCATAGTTTACGAAGACCGACAGAAGAACCAAGAAAAATCAGAGGATTGAAGTTTTAATTTAATAGCTTATTTTATCTTATCACATGAAAAAGTTATAATTTTGTTGCCGTATTTGTTTGGAGGACATGAATAACAATATTTCACTCTATATGAATCTACGCTCAAAACAGATTGTGCGTGTACTTGCAGGCATCGGACCGTTCCGGTGTCTGTTTCTTATCGGTATCGCTGCCATACTGTTTTATGCTTTTACGAAAGTAACGAGTGTATGGGTATTGCCGGTGTGTTATCTGCTTATGCTCTGGCTGTATCATAACAGCAGAAAAGACAAGGGTTTTCTGTCTTTACAGCTGCAAGGAATCAAAGGATTGTTTACGGCAGAATATTTATTGCTCGGTTTACCGTTTATTATTTCGGGGATAATTGCTGGAAATTACATTTCTTTACCGGTTATCATGCTGATTGCGGTAGTTATGCCGTGGATTCACCCTGTCAGGTTTCATTCTATAGTTCTGCCTGTGCCTTTATTATACAGTGGGGATTTGCTGTATAGAAGGATGTTCCGGAAACAAGTACCACTGTATGCGGTATTGCTCTTTCTGTCTTTCATGGGAGTATTGCATGACAATATCAATCTCTGTAAAGTATGCCTGATACTGTGGGGAGCTATTCAGGGAACTGCTTATATGGTGACGCCACCGAAGCATGAACTCTCTGTCTATAACAGTTTAGGAATGTATCAGCTGATACTGGTCAAATCAGGGCTGAGGAATATCTTTATAACCATGTTCCCGTTCATTGTACTTATTCTTGTGTTGATACACGATACAGAAGCTATACTTTTCTGTCTTGTATTGTTTTCTTCGACATTGTTATACCAGTGGAATATGTGCATGGCAAGATTCTCCTTTGAAACACAAACTGTAATGGGAATATACTGGCTGCTATTCCCGTTGCCGTTGTTTTTAGTTTCGATTATAAACCCTGTCGTACTGATACTTTATTTGGCTTTGAATATAGGCCTTACACTTTCTGTAAAGAAAAAATATAAACATATATGGAACTGATATATATAAAAGATTTGAGCAAGGCATACGGTAAGACAAGAGTGCTTGATAACCTCTCCGTTTCTTACGAATCCGGAAAAATCTACGGACTGGTGGGAGAAAACGGAGCCGGGAAAACTACACTCTTCAATTGCATTATGGGAGTAACCGATTACGACGGTGAGATAAGGAAGTCCTCCAAGATAAGCGTTGGCTATATGCCAGCTGAAAGCTTCTTCTACTCACTTATTACAGGAAAAGAATATCTTGAATTCTGTATTAAAGCCAAAGGGAAGAAGATGGATTCTAAAGCCATAGATTCATTGAATAAAGTTTTTCAACTGCCACTGGAAAGATTCGCTTCGGACTATTCCACAGGAATGAAGAAAAAACTTGCACTTATGTCCCTGCTCCTTCAGGATAATGACCTGTACATCCTTGACGAACCTTTCAACGGAGTAGATCTTTATGGGTGCATTCAACTTAAAAGAATCATACGCGAGCTGAAGGGAAAAGAGAAGACTGTCATAATATCATCGCATCTCATCAATACGTTGCACGAACTATGTGATGAGATTGATTTTCTGAATAATCACACCATTCGGAAAAGATATATTCAAGTATCAATTGATGAGATAGAGCAGGATATTCTTGAGAGTAATAACTACATTGAAAAAATGCATTGAGCCAATGAAAACATTAAAAACTGTTATAAAAATTATTGGTGGAATACTATTGTTTTCCTTAGTTATACTGTCGATACTGGGCTATTATCTGACACGAAATGATTTTTCAGATCCTCCTGAACATTATGTGCCTATCGGGAAACGTGTCTATACAACAACGCCGGCAATGATGATTGATGCATCATACGATTCATTGAATCTAAGTGGCCGTGGAATTAAAATCGGAGTATTGGACACAGGATTCGGTGGATTACGGCAACGCTCATGGACGAAAAATATGCATGTGGTAGCTTATGCCAATTTCATAGACGGCGACACAACCGATTTCTTCGTTCAGAAAGCTGGGCGGGAGCGAGACCACGGAGCCTATTCCTGTGCCTGCATAGGTGGCTATCTTTCATCAGGAGACACAATAAAAGGGCTCGCATGGAATGCCGAATATTATCTGGCCGAAATTGACGACTTCGATACGGAGTTGCGATTAGAAGAAGATCGTATGATGAATGCCATACATTGGTTATTGTCGCATAATGTAGATGTGATAACAAGTTCATGCGGTTATACGGTGTTTGATGATTATGACGGCTACACACCTGCCATGCTTGACGGGCATACCTCGCGTATTTCCCAATTTGTCGATAGCGTACTGCAAGCTAACCCAAACCTAATATATATACAAAGTATGGGCAATGAGGGCGACGAATCCTGGCGTTACTCAAATTTTCCAGCCGATGTCAGGGAGGTAATATCCGTTGGGGCCATTGAATCCGACAGCACAACCCGTGTCAGTTTCAGTTCAATAGGTTATGAGGGAGTCGATTATATAAAACCCGATGTATGTGCTTATGCACCACCTCCACGCCGAGGGACATCATATACAGCTCCTGCCATTGCCGGATTATGTGCGTCTCTTTTGGAATACAAACGAATGAGTCGAATAGAACTTATCAATTTTTTACATACATCTGGATTGAACAGTTCTGCTCCTAACCGTGAAATTGGTTACGGTGTTCCTCAAACCTCAAGAATGTTGTTACAATTTAATTGATTAAAGAACAGATTTTAATTGTATGATAAAAAAATATTTTCGCTATTTATTCCGCATACTGTTGATTTTATTTATCTGTGTGCTTATATATCTTGTTTACATAATCTTTTGGCTTAGATATTTCAATGCAGAACAGAGCAAGGCTGTTGAAAATATAAGTGTAGATTTCCATCAGACCTTCCCGATAATTCGTGACCCAAACGGTTGTTTTGGAGTCGTTGCTACGATAAACGGGCAATATACTGATACACTCTTATTTGACACACAAGCATCTACTTCGCTTGCAAAGCAAGAGACTCTTGACAGATACAAGGCGGAATATTGGAAACAAAAACCTATGCCAACATTTAACTTCTACAAACAAGTCTATTTCTCAAAACTATATAAAGTGAATGATATTACTTTGGGAGATGGTAAACTGGAAGGAGTTATTTTCACGTCAGTCCCGAAAGATAACGGTATGTATAATGCACTTTACAGACCGGTATTGGGACGAGCCATCATGGAAAACATAGGTTGGAAATTTGACATGGATAACAATGAAATGGTCATGTTTGCACCAGACAATGAACAGTTGTTGCAACATGAGAGTAAAGAGTTCACACTTGCAAAAGAAGGCGTAAATGATTTACAGCTGTATAGTGAACAGACCGATACTATTAACGTGATGTTTGATTTGGGTTCGAATTATGACATCATAATAGACAAGACCGTTTATGAGACGCTACGAAAACGCCAAACACCGAGAATGTATATCAACTATCGTAGAGAGGGGCTAACCGATACCATTGCGGAGTTTCATGACATTACCGTGTTTTGTAATGGGATAGCCATACCAGACTGTACGTTAAGTTACATACCATCAATTGACAGAAATGTTGCTGGCAACATCTTTGCCGGAAAGATCAATTTCATACTTGCTAATGGAGATCTATATATCAAAAAACGTACTGATGGGGCACTTCAGCCCATTAAAGACGGGCTGCCTTCACTCGGTTTACGCCTTAATGTCCGCAACAATACTATTTGTGTTACGGCATTGGAAATAAATGGGCCGGCAGAAAAAGCAGGGTTAATGTTAGGTGATAAGGTTATTGCTATTGATAAAGGAGCAATCGAATTCGACATAATGTCCGTTTCAAGCGGCAGATTAGAATCATATATCCGACAAGCAAAGAGCCTTACTTTGGAGATAGAGCGTAATGGGGAAAGGAAGATATTTGTTATCATGCGGAAAAGGATAAGTATCTAACTTGTCTTTGGTTGAATAAATAATGGAGGATAAAAAGGTTATGTTTATGTGTCATATTGAAAAGAAAAATAGAATACCTCTTTGGGGTGATTTGCTGCTTTTAATTTTGGGTTTCTTTTTTGGAGCCTTGATAGCAGAGGAGTGCACTTTGTCTTTATTGGGTTCAACTGGTTATGAAAATGACCGTTATTATTTATTGTCTGCTATACTGTCCTGTTCAATGGTGTCTTTGGTTGTCTTGTTTTTGCATTGTATCATAGACAGACGTCCTTTAAGCGAACTAGGCCTGTGTTCTTTTAATAAGTTAGGAAAATTTTCTAAGATTATTATATTGTGGACTGTTATTGTATTCACTCTCGGACTGATAATTTGTATATTGAGTGGTTCAGCAAATATATCAGCAGTTCAATTACATTGGAAAGATTTATCTTTAAGTCTAATAATGTTCATTTTTGGTGCTTTTTATGAGGAAATTCTTATAAGGGGTTATTTGTTGACACGTTTATGTCGGTCTGGTTTGAATATCTGGATAAGTTTAAGTATAACCTCTCTCATATTTTCTGCTTTACATCTAGCAAATCCTGATATGAGTATCTGTTCAGCTGTTAATCTTTTTTTAGGTGGTTTTTTTGATGGCTGTATTTTTTTGTTGACCGGAAGTCTTTGGACGGCTGTAATTTCACATTGTGCATGGAATTGGCTACAAGGTTCTATTTTTGGTTTCAATGTCAGTGGTGGAGAATTTTATCAATCACTTATTAAATTAGAATACCCTTCTTACAATTTAATAAATGGTGGATTATTTGGATTTGAAGGTTCTATTATATGTACGATATTATTACTTCCTTCTGTTTTTGTATTAATAAAACTTGTATCTAAGAATCTTAAGGAAAATGAATGATTTGAAACTGAAGTTTATAATTTCAGGTATTCTGATTGCCGTTATTGGGCTGGTACTGTCGCACACGTATCGTCCGTATGTGTATGAGAACCATATCAATGATTTTCATCTGGCAGATGTTGTAGGCAGTGTCGTTTGCGTACCTGCTGCAGTACTATGCGCCTATGGCATTGATAGCAGATACTCGATAAAGCAGCAGAAATATTGTTTATGCCATCCTTATACATAGTTTGATAAATCTTTTAGTCTTAGTCTCTTAACCTAAAGATAACATAGCGATAACATAAACTAATTTTCTTTGCGCATACCTTTGCGGCATAAGAACTATAGCAACTCTTGGTTCATTTTTTGCTTATTAGTGTAATTTACGTTTAAAATATAAATTTAGTCTATTGAAAGTATGAAATTCAAGATCTTTACCATTTTATTACTCTTTGTGAGTCTTAATGTTTCAGGGCAGGCTGTCTTGCTTGACAAAACTACCGGTCAATGTATATCTTATGCACAGATTTTAAACAATAAGGGAGCAGTTGTGGGTACGACTGATATAGAGGGCAACTTGCCTCAGGACTTAAACGACGAAAATGTTACTATTCAGCATATCGCGTACAACCCTAAGAGTGTCAAATCCTCTCTTTTTAAGAAAGATACTCCTATTTATCTAACGCCTATCGAGTATCAGCTGGATGCTGTAACAGTTACAGCGGAGAATAGAGAATATATTCATCTTAGGACTTACTTCAGAAGCTATCAATTGAATGATTCCTGTATGAAATATTTCAGGGATGGATACCTGGATTTCTTTATTGATACAAAACATAAAGATGCAGAAAAACTTGTAATAAAGATTCGTAACTTCCAGAACGATTCATTGATTGATAAGGATAAGGAAAGGGCAAACACTCTTGTGGATAAATACATTTATACTCCAAATTTGGACGGACTCACTTTAATGGAAACACTGAAAAAAGAAGGCTGGAAATATAATACTGATAGTATAGACAGCCGACTTCTGTTAAATGAAATGGTTGGAGGTGCAATAAGGATAGATACTATACAGAAAGTATTACGAGTGGAATATGATGTTCTTGCAACAAAAGGAAAGAAGCCTAAAACACTTTTTGGTTACACAACACGCCTCGAAAACTTTTATCAGACGGAGAATTACATCTATAATTCAGAATATCAGTCCTATATGGATTTAATAAACAGAAAGAGCTATAGAAAGTTGTTCTTTAGCCACAAGAAAGATCCCAAAGAACAGATGATTGAAATCTTTGATGAACTATATGTTCTGGAACACAAGTATATTACAAAAGACGAAATGAAACAGTACAAAAATGCATTGAAGTCAGAATCAAACAAACCTCTTGTTGAGTGGAATATGGATAATACAATAATAACACCATTAGCACCACAATTAGAGCGAATATTAAATGAAGACCTCTCTCTGGTTAAATAATCGAAGGAGGATATCAAAATCTTTCAATTTCTCTCTTGAAAGTTTAACTATATAATCTCTGATATTCTGTATGGTTTGTACTGGATATCAGAGATTTTTATGGATATACATGGTGCTTTCGATGTGTATGATGTTATTGCCATAATAATAAGCAGCCTTGTGTTTTACCGATTATGTCTGTTTTTTGGAGTTTCAAGCGGCAGATAGATGGTAAATTCCGTAAATTCTCCTTCTGTGCTGTTTACGAATATTCTTCCCTCATGCGCCTTTATCACCTGATCAACAAAGTTCAGTCCCAGTCCGAAGCCTAAAGCTCCGTTCCTGCGGCTACGCTTTGCTGCTGCGCGTTCATACTTTTGGAAAATAACTTTCTGGTCGGACTCGGATATGCCCAGCCCATTGTCGCGTACTTTCAGAATGGTTTAGCGTTAAACATAGAATCTTGTTATTTACGCATACCTTTGTTTACCTAAAAATAGCAGGAAAAAACTAAAGAGTATGAACAAAAAATATAGATATTATTTGATCAGTGGACCGATTTTAGCCTTAGGCCTTATGCTTGGCACAGCAATCGGTGCAAATATTTGGAAACATTAAAATTGGAGTAGCCTTTGGAATACTTTTCGGAGTTCTTTTTAGTACATTGGTATTTCTCTTGGTTGTTTATAGGCACAAGCAAAAATAATCAAGTAAAAAGGAGGATAAAAAAGGCAGATGCCAACCTACAAAAGCCAGCCGGGCCCCGGCAGGTCGGAACACAGGAAAACCTGCCCGATCATCACGACCGGACAGGCAAAAGGTTAAATCAATGAATCACGGTCAGGCAGCCCTGACAGTATTTTCTTCTTCGGGAACTTCAGACTGCGGACGCTCGGCTTCCTTGAGTGCCTCGTCAATACGCTGCTGCAATTCCTTACATTCCTGCTTCAAGCGTTCCAGTTCTTCCGCCTTGCTCCACTTCCGGGCGGTGATTTCCTGCAAGGTCGGTATTTCGTGCTGCAGCATGGCTATCTGTTTCTGCTGCTTCTCTATCAAAGACGGCATCCTTTCAAGTGCAGCCTGCGGGTAGCGTGCCGATTCGGCAAATCCCAACGGCAGGGCTCCCGACACGCCACAGCGGTATTTCAGTCCGCTTACGCCCTCTACAAAGAAAGCGTTACGGTCGAACGAGCCGGAAAGGGTGTACTCGCTGCGGACAAGCAGATTCAGCCCCATATAGCTGCCAATGGTACGGTAAGCCTCGCCCCTGTATGTCTTGGCTATGCGGTGCAGTTCACGGCCTGTCTCTTCCCGGGTAGCCTGCTGCAGATTGAGCAACAGCGTTTCCCTGTTGCCGCTATAGGATGCGATATACTTCATGTCCTGCTCGACCTGCGCCACGATACGCTCTGCCTTGCCGACAGCTTCCGTGTTGGCCGCAATCTTGCGCTCCGCACGGATGCGCTCTTTCTTGAATATGGCCTGTTCTTTATCCAACTGCATGATTTTGTTGTCGAGCTTGGCCTTGTTCAAAAGGTCAGTATTTCCTGAAAGGATAGCCACGAACTCGGCAAAGTTCATTCCGCTGTCCTCGTCCATGCAGTCCTCGTCGATGCGGCGCACGGCAATAGTGCCGTTGTTTATCTGGTTGATAAACATCTGCTTGTTTTTGAGCAGGTTGAACTTGTAGGCATCCAAAGTCTTCTCTGTTCCATAGATGATTATGTCCACCACGTTACCGCCCCAGAGTTTCACGGTGTTGCCCTTGCGTACCGCACGACCGTTGCGCTGCTCCATGTCGGCAGGTCTCCACGGTATCTCCAGATGATGCACCGCCACAGCCCGCTGCTGGGCGTTGACCCCAGTACCGAGCATCGACGTAGAGCCGAAGAGGACACGTACCCTGCCGCTGTTCATGTCTTCAAAGAGGCGTTTCCTTGCCCTCTCCGTGGTGGCGCACTGGATAAACTGGATTTCATCAGCCGGGATGCCGAGGCGTACCAGCTTCTCCTTGATGTCGGTATAGATGTTCCACTCGTTCGGCTTGTAAGTGGAAAGGTCACTGAAGACAAACTGCGTACCCTTATTGGCCGCCGAGCGTACATAATAGTCATAGATGGTTCGGGCGCAGATGGAAGCCTTGTTACCTGCATCATCGCTGAACTTCTCACCCAAAAGGCGCATGTCGAGAGCCATCTTGCGTGCCACATTGGTAGCAATGAGCATCTTTGCCTTGTCGAGGTTGTCCGGCTCGATCGTATCAAGCCCGAGGTCTTCCCAGTTTCCACTACCGGCAAAGGAAACGAGGCGTCCGATCATTTCTTCCTGCTCGATTGTCGGCGCATGAGAGAGGAAGCGGACATTTTTCTCCGGCACATCAAGATGTATCATGTCGGCTGTACGGTAGTCGGTGATTTCACGCAGGAACATCGCCAGTTCCGGCACTTTGATATAAGTGCGGAAACGCTCCTTGCGTTTGATTGCCCCTGTCACGTTCAGCTCATAGTCGGCTGTCTTTTTGGTAAATATGGCCGCCCAGGCATCGAAACAGCTAATCTGCTGACGCTTGAGTTCACGTGGGCGCAAATACTTGAACATCACATAAAGCTCTGTCAGCGCATTTACCACCACCGTACCGGACAAAAAAGTCGCCCCAAGGTCACGGCCTGTTCGGTGCTGGATGTCACGGATGGCAAACAGCAGGTTCATCGCCCTTTGCGAGCCTTTTGTATTGCCGATACCTGCTACCCTGTTGTGGCGTGTCTGGAACATGAGGTTCTTGAACATGTGGCATTCATCGACAAAGATGTGGTCTATACCCATTGAATGAAAGTCCACGGTATCATCCTTGCGGTCGTCCAGCTTTTTACGAAGCTCTGACAGCTTCGCCTTCAAATTTTCCTGTCTCACTTCCAGCCCTTTCTGCATCTTGCGGCTACGGTAGCGCATGGTGGACTGTTCCAACACTTCAAGGCTTCGCTCCACATCGTAAAGCTCTTCTGTGAATATCTCTATCATGGTTTCCTCGGACTGCGGTATCTTGGAGAATTGCTCGTGCGTCAGGATGATGCAATCCCAGTTGTTGTTCTTGATTTTGGAAAATACCTCTCTGCGGTTGGCCGGTGTGAAATCTTCCTTGCCCGGGTACAGGACTTTTGCGTTCGGGTATGCCTTGCGGAACGTGTCGGCAATTTCGTGTACATTCGCTTTCAGGCCGATAATCAGAGGCTTCTGTACCAATCCCAGACGCTTCATTTCATAGGCCGAGACGCACATAATCATGGTTTTGCCTGTGCCTACTTCGTGCCAGCAGATACCACCACCGTTCTGCTTAATCATCCAGATTGCGTCTTTCTGCGACGGGTAGAGTTCGTTGTACGGGAACTGCTCAAAGGAAAGCTGCGGAAAGGTCTGTGCCGAACCGTCATAGGCCGGACGGACATAGCAGTTGAAACGCTCGTTGTATGTGCGTACCAGTTCATCCCTGACTTCCAGAGGACGGGCATCGAGCCACTGGTTGAAATTGCTGCGGATTTCCTGTATCTTGGTGGCCGCTTCCTGAATGGCTTCCTCGTCGGGCACACGTACCTTGTCGCCGTTGCGATACACTTCTTTGGTTATCTCCGGCACTGTGTCATGCAAGGCATGGACAAACAGGTCTTCACCGTTGAAATTGCGTACAGAATAGGTGTTGTATGCTGCCGGGGAATAACCTTTCAGACGCACTACATAGGTATCGTTGACATCAAAGTACATCACTTCGGCTTCCACCCCGAAAAGTTCTGCCGCAAAGTCGGCGTAAAGCTGCGGGTCAATCCAACGCTCGCCCATATTGATATCCAACTCTTCATAAGGTATCGGTTCGGGCGTTGCGTTCTCCAGTGCCTTGACGGATATTTCCGTCCATTGCTGCTGCCTTTCCGAAAGGTCGGGAATGCAGGAAACAAATTCCGTGCATTTAGCTATCACGTTGCCTGCAATGAACTTGCCTTTGTGTTCCCATTCATCCGTAACAGGATTGTAGAATATCTCGCCCAGCAACGCTGCGATTACATCTTCATCAGACAGGCCGGTGGAATGCATGATATAGTCCATTTCCACCTTGCCGTAGAAATTGAGGCTGCTTGCCAGTGCTTCCGACGGCTGTAGAATACGGTCGGTCGCAATCTTCGTGAAAGCCACAGGCTCACGCATGATGTCAGCCTTGACTATATCGCCGCCAAGCTGCATTTCGATAGTGAACACCTCGACACCGAGGCTGTCAAGCATGATAAACTCCTTGTTGTCGTTCTCATGGAAAAATCCCCATTTGGCTACAAAGGCATCATACAGCGTATTCAGCCGCTCACGTATGGCCGTCTGTTCGGTCTGCAGATCCCTTTCCCTGACAGAAAGCATGAAATACGCTTCACGGACTGGAAAATAGTCAGCTGCACGCTCCATATTGACCTTTCCCTCGTCCACCGGAACGAAATCCACGGCCACATCGGCATAGTGGCTTGATTTGCGGAACACGACCGTACCAATCTGCCCCTCGAACATTACCAATGTACCGCTTTTCATCCATTCCTCGAGTTTTTTCGTGTAGGCTCTTCGTCCTCTGTTTACGGAGAGTGCGGTCGTCTCCTGCATCCCGAACAGCGACATCTGCACGGACGCTTCGCCCTGCTGTCCGACAAGGCTTTTGCGGAAATACCGGTCAAAGTCGTATTTGAGCAAAGCGGAAAGGTATTGTGCCATGGCCGCATCAGAGCCGAGCCACTGGTGTTTGCGTACATATTTGCCGTGCTGGTTCATCACAATACGGCTGTCGGTCGCCAGTACGGTCTTCGGCATGGAAAATAGCTTGTTGGCGTTTTCGGTCATCGTTCCGTTCATGTCGTACATTTCTTTGCCCACCTGCAAAAACATCTGTTCACGTGCGGAGAGTGCCGCCTTATTGGTATGTTTCTGGAATATGAGCAGGTCGCTGCCCACCTCGATACCGCTTGTCTGCATGAAAAGAGCGTCAGGCAAACGTACTGCGCTGATAAGGTCGGCATGGTTCACCAGATACTCACGTACAAACTTATTTCCTGCCGTGTCGGCCACACCTCTTGAAGTGACAAAGGCAAGCAGACCGCCCTCGGAAAGCAGTTCCATAGCCTTGACAAAAAAGTAGTTGTGAATGGTCTTTGTGGCCTGTTCGTAGATACCGCCCTTTTTCCACAGGTCGGCATCGAAGACACGGAAGTTGCCGAAAGGAATGTTTGAGGCAATGACATCGAATTTCCGATGCTCCAGCTCCTGTGTGCCTATCGTTTCAAACCCTGCCGTTACGGTGGTTGCGTCCTTATGCAGCAGCGAAAGTACAAGTCCTGTAATGGTATCTTTCTCAAAAGCATAGCTGCGTGTGCCGGGCATGGCTACAGGCAGGAAACCGCCGATGCCTGCGCTCGGTTCAAGAAAACTTTGCATCTGCAAGCCGTTGGCAGAAAATGTCTTGTGTATCTGTGCCGCCACTGCGTCAATCAGGAATTGCGGCGTATAGAACGCTGTCAATACAGATGACTTGATGCTTTCAACAAGTGAACGGCAAGCTGCCTCGTCACCCCCTGCAAGTGTCCTTAACGCATCCAGCAGACGGTTCAAAAGCCCGGCAACCCCTTTGTCAAGCGGTTTGTCCGTACCCAAGTCCAGTACATCCTTGATACCGCCGAAACCTGAATACTGTGCCAATATCTGTTTTTCCTCTTGCGTGGCTGTCCTGCCCTGTATGCGGATAGCTACTGCTGTCTCTATGGCCTTGATGTTGGCCGATAATGATGTCAATTTGTTGTAACCCATGATTTAACCTAATTTTTTTATTTCCCTTTTTTCGGCCCGTTTGCGGCCGCAGGGATTATTTTTCTGCCTTGAAAGGTGGCGGTGGACATCCGCCATGGCCGGTAAGGAAAAATACGCTCGACAGCCGGAGAGGAAGATTTTTCCGAGACCCCACGGGCAGAATGCCGGCATTGGCAGGAATGGAAACCGGCGGTTACCTTTGCTGAAAAATCCAATCCCCCGAGGTCGCACGGCGGAGAACGGAAGAGCAGCTACAAGAGGGATGGATAGAAAAGGATTGAAAACAGGCGGATGGAAAGATAGAAAAGGAAGATCTGAGGTAAAAAAGGAACGGTGCATGGCAATGCCGTCGATAAAAAGGGACTTTGCCGTCGGCAGACCGAAGCCGGAACAAACCCTGCCGGGGCCCCCGGTAAGGTCTGTCCGTGGATTATCAGTCAATATCGTAACCAATCATGAACTCGTCATTGATAAGCAGATAGTAATAGCCGTTGCCGCAATTCCGGTACTCCTTGCTGAATCCGGCAGCCATGTCACCGTTTTCCCGCGGCTCGCACCAAAGCGTACCGTCATAACCGCAAAAGTCGAAACGAAACGTCGAGAATTTCTCCTTATTCTTCATGGCCTGGCGGAACCGCTTCATGTCCCAGCTTCCGCAATACTTCTCAATCGTGGAGAGTCGGATGCACTTTCCGTCAATAGCCGTTCCCGTGGTGATACGGTTTTCGTACAGGGACTTCTCAAGGTCTGCTGCTGCAATCTTGCGGAGCCAGTCATTGGTATGCGTGGCAAGGCGTGCGAGCTTCTGGTATTTGAGAATCATTTTCCTGTCCATATCCTTTTCGTCTTCCTTTTCCTGTGACGGATAATAGATTTTTTCGATGTGGCTCCAATCTGAAAAAATGTAGCCATGCTTGCGTTTTCCTTTCGCAATAATACCGACGACGTTCTCCCTGCCTCGGTTGATAAACAATTTCCTGCGTTCCCCGTAAATCCTGACATACAAGACCGGTGGGTTCTGTTCGTTACGGAGATATTCTTCTGCCGGATGCATTGTTGCTGCTGTTGTGTCCATACTTGTATTTTTTAGTTGTTCATTCTTTTAGCCGGAACCGCTTGGGCTCCCGTTTATAAGTTATCCTCACGAAATTTGACTTTTGCCCCTGACTGCTGTTCAGAGTTCGGGAAGTGTGCCTGTCCTGACTTTCTTCCCGTCGCAATAGAGTTCGATTGTTCCCGGTCTGAATCCCATTTCGCCGAAGGCTATGTTTCTGACATAGTCCCGGTACTCCTTTCCGGAAAAGTTCTTTCCGCTCAGGTTGTTGAAAAACATGCGGATGCTGAATCCGTCTTCACTTGACAGTATTGTCCTGCCGTCCTGTCTGATTTCTTCTTTCATTTCTTTCCGTTTTAATTGTTTGAAAATCTGTTTTTTATTTCCCTCTTTTTGAACTGAGGGCTGTATTTTCAACTTTTGAGGCATAAGGAGGATGAAGCAACTGGTATCATAAGCCAAATCCGGATAGAAAACCGATTGTGCAGCAGTCTGTTTTCGTCATCCGAATGGAATGCGGTTTGGCATTGATACGCTTCGTCCTATATTCGCCGACGAAAAGAGAAAGGAAGCCCCATAGGAAAAAGGAAGAGACTTGTAAAAGGGGACGGCAAGTAGGATATATAATGGGATCGAACAAATTACCGGTTCCATTTCAAGGCCAGCACCGATAATTTGCTTACTTTGCAAAAGTAAAAAGGTTCAGTATGAGTGAGAAACTTGTGCTCCTGGTGTTGCTCGGCATAGTGGTCGGGATGTTGCATGGCATCGCTTTCTGGCGACGGAAAGCCGGTGAAGCGGCGTATGCAGCCGCACGGAGCGCAAGCCGGGAAGACGAAAGGGACCGCTATTGCCGTATGGCAGTAATGGCCGGACATCGAGACGCCTGCCGTATGTTCTGCTGCATGTATCCCGACCGGTTCGACGACAGGCATCCGCTCAAACCGTTCAAGTTCCGTCCGCACCGCAATAAACATTGGAAATCAATGTTTTACAAATTAAACACCCGATTTTACACCCAAGAATGTAAAGTCGGGTGTTTTTATATTATTTAATGAATCATCTTTTAGGTAGCAGATAAAAATAAAGCAAACGAAAAGGGAAACAAGTTTTCTTTCTTCATTTGCTTTATATGATATGCAGGTTTATTTGCTTAATCTACCATCATCAATTCAGAATGTGTTCAGGAATGGACGTTGTTGCAAATGCTCCTATTATTTCATAGTCTGTTTCGGGAACAGTCAGTATCATTGTGTAGTCTCTTGGTGGAACGCTTTTTGTAGTGGCATTGCTGATGAGTTCCTCCCAATCCACATCTAAATAGCCTCTGATAATATCTACTGCTTGAGAATTATTATTGAACGACAAAGCGAATTCGTGGGCTTCCATCGGAACATTTTGCACAAAGTTTCCGAATTCATCGGCTGAATAATTCAGACGCAAATAGGGAACAGCTTTCTCCCCGTCCTTCTTGACAAAAAACTCATAAGTGCCTTTGGCAATCGGGGTATTATTCAATTGGTGCTGGATGTAGTCTATTGTAAAGAAATAGCAATCACGTGCCTGGTTGTTTACCAAATAGAGCATAAGGTTTGAAGTCAGCGTAGGGTGATTGCTTTCGGCAATGCCGTATGTGATATAGCAATCCGTTACTTTCACTTCGACCGTTTCCTTGTCGCCCGTCACGTTGTCCGTCAGAGTAAGCGTGGTGCTTCCTTTCTGTTTGCCTTGCAGGGAAACATAGACGCTTCCTCCTTCGTTCAGAACTTCATTGGCTTCTATTATCGTTTCATCCGCTACGGACAGGCTGATGTCGCCGCTTCCATTGGTAATGGGAATCTCAGAAATGCCGTGCCACAATCTTACTTCATAATAGGTCTTTTCAAGGCCGAATGGGGAGATTAGTTCATTTTCGTTATTATCACTGTTGCATGCTGAGATAAACAGACTAATGATAATGAAAAAGTAGGTGATAAGTTTATTCATATTCCAATTATTATATATTTTCGATTGACCCTATCAAGATGTTAATAATATATTGAAAACGTGAGCCTACTATGCCACGTCTTAACTTGAAGGTCGTAGGAAACCATAGATGCAGATGTAACAATAGCAGCCCACGCTATAGCGTGAGAACCACTATGCTATCTTTGCATCTAATTTGAAAATTTCCTACGTTTTCAAGTACAAGATAAGCATAACGCTTCTTCTTTTTCTCTTATGTCTTGGAAAGAGTTGCCTCAATCCGTCTGCAAAAATACAGAATTTTATTGAAATCCAATCAAATACTATTGAATTACATCCTAAATCCTCTACTTTTTCTCGGTTCTTCCACTGACTGCCGCAAACCTTGCCGAAATTTCTCCCATTGTTCCTTGAACCATTCGCCAATCGGCTGCCTATTTATGGTCAGCATCAGTTTGCTGTCATCGGTCGGATTCTTCTCTATCTTGAAAATATCATTCCTGATGTCAAACTTCCGCCTGTGTTCTTCGGAATAAATCCTGCCATTGCACCTGATAGCCTCTTTCTTTGTCAAAAGGCTCTCTATCATTTCTTTGGTGAAGCCGACGGCAGCGCACAACTTTTCCATTCTCAACATCTCCCTGAGCATCGGGAACCATTTGAACGCCTTTTCAAGGATAGCATTCAACCGTGATATTTCCTTGTCTTTGGATTCAAGTTCCTGATTGTGTATTCCTTGCAGATTGCGAATCTGCTTGCCGTGCTGTTCCTGCATACGTTGCATTTGGGCTTTCAAGTCATCAATTCCCTTGTCCCGTTTGGCAATTTCCTGACGTAATTCTTCATTGGATTGTTCCAGTTTCTTCATTTTCCCGCTGCCGAAAAGAGAACCCACTCCGCTTGCTATGACCGTAGCGGCATCGGTGGCTGCACTTTTGAGCTTGTCCGTGCGTATCTCCGATTTCACCTGTCTGAGTTCCTGCTCGGCAAGATTCACCTGTTGCTCCTTATGCCGCTTTACGGCTTCTATGCGTTGCAGTTCGGCTTTCTGTTTTTCAATGATGAAGTCGTTCCGTTCCAGATGTTCTTTGCCTGTTACGGCTTTTGACTTACCACGCTCCATCAGAAGGATGTCGGATGCCAAGGTCTGCATCTGCATCATGTCGTCGTCATTGAGCTTGCGGCTCTTGCCTGTATCGTGGTTCATCCAGTCGAATACGATATGCGCATGGTAATTCGGCTTGAACCATCTTTCGTTTACTTGAAAACTCTCCCTGTCCTCTGGTGCAGGCTGGCCGTTCAGCCAATGCCCCTCGTCCTTGTGCAGGAAAATCTGAAGCGGTGTGATACCCCAACGCCCTTGGCACTCCTCGCCAAACCTGCGCACATCTGCCAAAGTGGTGTCCGGTCTGATGAGCAATACTCCTTCACGGATGGGTGAACACCCTGCCACTTTGATAATCTTGCCATTCTTCCCTTTGCGTTCACGCTCCTTTTCCTGCATGGCACGACCAGTCTTTTCCTTGACCATGCGTTTGATGTTCTCATAATGCGCCTGCAATTCGGGACTGCCGAAATCCGGATTTATCCATTGTTTGTTATCAGCCGTAAGTTCGGGCACGATGTAGATTTTGGACTTGCCGATGTTGTGCATATATTCGGCAGTTCTCCGGTTATGAGCCTCGCTTGATGCCACGTTGCAAGGTTTGATATGTATGCTTGATTTTGTTGCCATCTTTTTAAATTCTGATTGAGTTGTTTACTAAATCTGTTTGTTGCTTTCCGCGCATATCCGCAAGGGGTTCTTAGGGGTGTAACCCATGAGCGGAGTTTCCAAAGAGAGGGTCACTCTTTGGTTGGGTTGCATAGGGCTGAAAGCCCTTGCCGGGTTCTTAGGGCAGCGTCCTAAGCCCCTCGGGAGAGCCATGGAATCCGGATTGCATTTTACGACTATTACTATCCGTCCCGGTACAATGATTTTCTCAATGAAGCACAACGGACATTCTGCCGTTCCATCTACCGGTTCAAGCAGGGAGAGATACACGGCATCGAGTTCTTCAAGGCATGTATGACCGCCATACAGGCGGACGGCAAGCCTTATCATATCATGTTCATGCCGTGCAGCAACTGGATAAAGTATGAACAGCGGTTCAAGCGGCTGAACTGGTATATGGGCAAGCACAGGCCGGATCTGACATCAGGACTGTACGATACGGTGATCTGCGATGCTCGGGAAAGCCTGCATGAAGCGGACGGAGCGGACAGCCGTGTCCTTGAGCGGAATTACGAGATTACCGGTGATATAAAGGGAAAAGAAATCATTATCATTGACGATGTGCTGACGACCGGACAGAGTGTGTCCGACTACAAGGAGGAAATAGAAAGGCACGGCGGCAAGGTGGTGGCCGCCATTTTCTATGGAAAGACGTTTTCCATGCCGCCGATGTCCGTCGTCCGGATGTCGGTATGGGGCGACAGTATCAGCCATGCAATCAAAGGGAGAAAAAAGTCATAGTTCGGCCAGTGCCGAAACACATTCCTGCTGTACTCTCCTGACATGCTCAAAAAGGATTGCGGGATCGACACTCTTGCCATTGAGGCGGCAGGTGATATGCAGGTGTTCTCCCGTGCTGCGCCCTGTAGAGCCGGTAATACCGACCGCATCACGCGGCCGGACGGCTGTTCCCCTGGCTACGAGAATCTTTGAAAGGTGGCAATAGCTGATCATGCAGTTCCCGTGCTGCAGCGTAACATACTTGCCGGAAGTCTTGTCCTGGCCGACCTTTACGACAGTTCCCGCCATCATCGCCAGCACCTTGTCGCCACGTGCCTGCAAATCGATTCCCCCATGAAATTTACGCTTGCCGGTAAAGGGGTCTTTCCTGTAACCGTATGGAGAAGTCACCTTGATTCTCGGTAACGGATAACTGACACTCAGGTAACGCTCAACCACCATCTGCCTTTGCACATCACCGCGAGCCCCGGATTTGCCGGTGTTTTCCGATACACCTTTCCCAGAACCCGTATTGTCTGAAGCTGTTTCCTTGTCCTTCGTGGCCGCCTGCACACTTTCCTCCCGATAGTAATCGGAAGCGGAGGAAACTGTGTTGAATTGTGCCATTGCCGGTATCAGACTGAGCGAAATGCCTGATATAATCATCCATAAAATTTTTCTCATGCTGCAAAATTAGCATGGTCTGTTTATGTTGGACATGAACGGCCATACATTCTGCTATTAGTTTGCATATTTTATCGCAATTAGTACGATTATTCAAAGAAAATCGTACTAATGTTATAAAAATGGTATATTATAATCATTTATATATCTGTGTTTTTGTTTGAATTTACAAGGTCATACTATATTTGCCGAACATAATTTTACAAACTTGATATAGTATGAAAAAGGCGCATTTTGAATTTGAAGAGATTCCCTTTTCGACGCTTGCCCGATTCGGGCTCACGCAGGAGATGATCGAGGATCTGCCGATGCACGTCCTTGATGATATTTACAACGGACGCCATTCGCCCGTTCTTCCCGTGCGTGTCACCGACGAGCACGGAGAAACGGTGGAAAGCCGTACCCGATTCGCTCTTATCCGCATGGAAGGTGGCCAAACGGACGTGGTCTTCTATCCGGCATTGAAATCTTCGCCGCTGGAACGCTTTGACGAAACGCAGCAGAAACAGTTGCTTGAGGGCAAGGCCATCATCGCGGATGTGGAAACCGCTGACGGCAGGCACAACAAGGCTTTCGTCCAGATTGACACGGGGACGAAGCAGGTCATGTATGTTCCCACGCCCATCATCGGGCGCAATCTGCAGGTGCTGGCCGAGGAGCTGCATCTCGGTGCAACGGAGGTGAACGGAATGCAGCACGGAGATCCGCTGACACTGGTCGTGGACGACGAGCCCGTCACGGTAGGTATTGACCTTCATTCCAAGACCGGTATCCGTTTCTGTTCCGGCGACGAGCAGCGATGGAGGGAACAGTCCAAGCGTGAATGGGACAAATACACGTTCGGCTGTTACGGTTGCTGGGTCATGGATGATGACGGAAACCTCGACTATGTTCCGGAAGAGGAATATACCGAAGAGTTGTGGAACGAACAGAAAAAAGCCGGGGAACGCAACCGCTCGGCAGCTATTCACAAATAAAAACCGATTGATATGGCACAGCACCAGTATTATCCCGAAGAGGTATTGATAGAGAAAATGCAGAGCGGCGAATACGGCTGGCTCGACTATGTGAACCATTTTTCCGCTGAGTGGCAGGAGGAATATGCCCGTTACTGTGAGGAACGCAACCTCGTTATCGGGAATGATTCTGCCGCCGAATTTGTCCGCTACAAGGACGAACAGCTGGAAGCGGCGATGGAGGAAGGAAACGCATAGCGGATAACAATCATAACATCAGACTATGGCAATACGAACCAATACAAACCCCAGAGCGATGGACTTGCAGCCTGAAATGCGCGACATACTGATGCGCAACGGGCTTCAAGCCCATATCGCATTTGACGGTGGCGGCTACAAGCTGATCGTACAGGGACACGATTCGCCGCTGCTGACCTATCCGATTACCGAGAAACAACTGTTGGCGCTTACGGACTGGGGAACAAACACCGCCAACAAGAAAGCCTACAATGTGCTCACGAGCATCCTTGCAAAGGATTTCTATCTGCCCAAGAACTTTGTCCATGCCCGCAATGCCAACGGACGTGTGGCGATGGGTCTGCACGGCTACCGTATCGGAATGGGTGAATACGGGCGTACAGACCGTTGGGGGCTGTTCCCTCCCATACTCGGATGGACACCGCGCCAGCAGGGCGGTTTTCATCTGCGCAGGGTCGGCGGACAGCTCTTTTTCCCCGGAGCGCCCATTGTCCCCGAACGTCCTGACGGGCGCATGAAGCCCGGCGAGCTGCAGTCCGGAGGCTACGGCTTTTATTACAAGGGAGGACAGCCGGAACAACCCGTACAGCCCCGTGATGTCCTGCAGGACTTGCAGGCTGCAATTACACCGATGGTCAGCCGTCCCCGCAGCCAGGAACCTGCCCGCCCGTACAGGGAGCTTGTCGCTTCGCCTGTCTATTTCTCGAACGAAAAATGGTCGGAGTGCCTTGCTTCGCACGGGCTTATTGTCGATGCGGAGAACAGAACCCTCACCGTGCAGTCCGAGAATGTCAACGCGGACATGGTCTATGACCTGACGGAAGAGGAAATCAAAACGCTTACATCGAATTCTCTTGAAGAGCATTCCATTGAGCAACGTCTGGAGCTCCTGAACGGGGTCATTGCCGGAGATTTCGCGGATAAAGTGACCTTGGATGATCTGAACAGTGACAAGCATATCGCCATCGGCCTCCATCCTGAAGTGCACGAGGAACTGGCCGCAAGACATTACCAGGAATACGCACAGGCGAACGGGCAGACGGAAGACTATGGCAACAGCCTGCAGCTGTCGGATGAGATCGGCGGGCATGGAACCGAGATAAGCCAGATTGCCGTGGAACCCGGACCGGAAGAGGGAAAGTACAGGATGACCGCCGTCATCGACGGGCAGACCTACAGCCACGAGATTACCCAGAAGGAATACGACAAGTTTCTCGCCACGGACGACTACCATCGGACGAAACTTTTCGCGAAGATCTTCAGCGAGGCAGACCTGCGCCCCCGTCCGGAAACAAGCAAAGGACTGGGCATAAAGATTCTTGCGGCCCTTTCAGCAGGTGCCGTGGTGGTTTCCGAGGTCGTGCATAATCTCAGATGCCATCACGGGCCAGAGTGTTATGAGGAACATTACCATGGGCCGCGTCCTTATTTCAAACCCGGTGTTGACACTCCGAGGGATGTTGCCATCCGGAATTTCGAGGCACAGATGAACCGGGAAATCGGTGATATGAGAATGGGGAGGTAAACTTATGAGGAACGGAGACCTTACATACGATGATTTTCTACAGAGACTGAACATTCAGGACATACTCATTGACGCGGGTTATCATCTGAACAAGCGTGACGGTCTGCGTTATCCGTCGTATGTGCGTATGGACAGCGAAGGCCGTCGTATCCGTGGCGACAAGTTCATCGTGATGCCGAACGGCAAGTGCTGTTTCAAGGCACAGGAACAGAAAGTCTATAACATCATATCCTTCATCAAGGAATACCCGCAGTTTTTCGCGGAATACCGGGCAGGAGTATCTCCGGACCGGCTTGTCAATCTCGTTTGCAACCGGTTGCTGAACCATCCCATCGAGGAACGCAGTACACGGATTATCCAGCCGAAACGTGACGTGAAACCGTTCGACATAACGGATTACGAGATTCACAGGTTCAACCCTCAGGACAGGGATACGCAGAAGAAGTTCTATCCTTTCTTCAAACACCGTGGAATCGACCTCTACACGCAGTATGCCTTCCACCGTGATTTCTACCTGGCGACAAAAGTCCGTGAAGACGGGACCCGATACACGAACCTTGCCTTTCCGATGTCTTTGCCCAAAGACCCGGGGACGGTTGTCGGCCTTGAGGAACGAGGCCGCCCGCGTCCGGACGGCAGCGGCAGTTACAAGGGCAAGGCTGAGGGCAGCAATTCAAGCGAGGGGCTGTGGATAGCCAACCTTAAGGGTGACCTGGATTCCGTCGGCGGAGTGGCATGGTTTGAAAGTGCCTATGACGCGATGGCCTTCTATCAGCTCAACCGGGAACAGATCAAGAGCAACCCGGACCTATCCAGGAAGAGCGTGTATGTATCTACCGGCGGTACCCCTACAGAGGGTCAGATCAAGGGTATGCTTGCCGCCACACCGGAGGCACACCATTACCTCTGTTTCGACAATGATGCCGCCGGACGGCTGTTCGTGGAAAAGTTCAAGGCAATAGCCGGACAGATGAACATTTCCCCGGAAAATATCAGAGAATTTCCCATTCTGCCTTGCTACAAGGACTGGAACGATGCGTTGCTTGGCAAGACCAATCCCGAGTACCTCAAAGAGACCGAGGGGCTGGTCAATCCGATTGAAGTACGGCATTCAGGACAGGACGAGGAAGAACGGCAGACCAGTTATCACAGATAAAACGAAAACATCATGCAGACAGACCGTTTATTCCGCACTCATGTGTTTGTGCCCCACACCGGACAGTTCGTCATCAACGAGCTGCCCATTCTTGTGTTATGCTGTGCAGGATGGGTCTTTGGCGGAATTGACGGCTTGCCGTTCACGACTCTGTCCATGTGGGTCGCCCTTCTGCTTTCCCTGTTCCTGGTGTACAGGTTCATCTATCTACGACGCATACGCTATCGCATCGGGTCCGAACAGCTCGTGTGCGAGCATGGCATCATCTGGCGTAAGACAGATTATATGGAATTATACCGTATCGTGGACTTCACGGAAAATCAAAGCCTGCTGCAGCAGCTTTGCGGGCTGAAGACGGTGAGCATTTTCTCGATGGACCGGAATACCCCCAGGCTTGATCTGACCGGTATCCGGCGCAGGGATGACATAGTAACACTTGTCCGCGAACGGGTGGAATACAACAAAAGAAAAAAGGGAATATATGAGATCACGAATCATTAACTGGAGTCTGGCCCTCGTTGCCGTCCTGCTTCTGCCGCAGGTGTCCAAAGCCCAGATAGCGGCTTCCAATCCGCTGGAGTGGATTGCTCTGGCGGAGGGCAACGAGCTGATAAACGGCCAGATTGAAAAACAGATCAAGGGACAGACGCAGACGGCACTCCTGCAGAACAGCATCGCCGCCGAATTCAACCGCATCCATGAATGGCAGAAACAGTACAACGGATACCTGAAGACGGTGAACGGATACGCTTCGTCACTGAAAGCCTGTACGCATCTCTATAACGACGGGGTCCGGATCTTCCTGACTCTGGGTAAACTGGGCAAAGCGATAAAGGACAACCCGCAGGGTATCGTTGCCAGTATGGGCATGAACAACCTTTATATCGAGACGGCCACGGAACTGGTCTCCGTATATACACTGCTGAACGATGCCGTTGCCAAAGGCGGTGAAGAGAATATGCTGACCGGTGCGGAGCGCAGCACTACGCTATGGGCGCTGAATGACAGGCTGTCGGCTTTCAGCCGGAAGCTGCATCTGCTCTACCTGAGCATCCGGTACTATACTTTCAATGATGTATGGAGAAATGTGACGGCAGGTATGCTTGACCGCAACAACGGTGAAGTTGCCCGCATGGCCATGTCACGCTGGCGCCGGGCAGCCTCCCTGACACGATAAAGAATGACGCGATGAAACGGACGATTTTGATAGTTATGCTGCTGACGGGCATCTGTATCGGCAAGATACAGGCACAGAACGATCCGGTTCTGGCCGGAATGATACTGCTCTACACGGACAAGGCGCAGAAAGAGCTGAAAAACCAGGAGAAGGTGATGATGCTGCAGACTACCGGACATATATGGACGAAAGAGGAAGTACAGGCTACGGCCGACCTGCAAAGGGAGTTCAACAAGTATCTGGATTCTTTCCGGTCCATCGTCTGCTATGCCGCACAGATTTATGGCTTTTATCACGAAATCTCAAGGCTGACGGACAATATGGAAGATTTTACCAGGCAGGTTAGCCGGAGCACGACCAACGCATTGGCAGTAGCCCTTTCCACGGAGCGCAACAGGATTTACCGGGAGCTGATGCTTGGCAGTGTGGAAATAGTAAATGACATACGAATGGCCTGTCTTGCGGAAAACAAGATGACGGAAAGGGAACGCATGGAGATAGTCTTCGGGATCAGGCCGAAGCTCAAGCTGATGAACACCAAGCTGCAACGGCTGACCAAGGCCGTGAAATATACGACTATGAGTGACATCTGGTATGAAATCGACGAAGGCGCACGCCCTGTTGCGGACAAACGCGACATTGTGGAAGCCGCCAAACGAAGATGGAAGCAGATCGGAAAAAATGTAAGACCTTAAAAAGAACGAGATATGGGAGTATGGAGTACAATATTGAAGTATGGCGGCAAGGCGGCCAAAGGTACCGGCAAGGCTGTTTTGGCAACCGGGAAAAACGTGGGTGAAGCGGCACTTCATCCGTCGCAGACGTTACGGGGCGCCGGACAAGCCGTCAAGACTGCCGCCGTCGGAGGTGCGATCGGTTATGTCGGCTGGGAAAAGCTGACGACAGACAAGAGCGTGGTGCGCATCGTGAGCGATGCGGTCATCGGAGAACCGGCCACGGATGCCTTGGCAGATACCGCCGAGGATGTACGGGGACTGACAGACAAGGCCGGAGAAGCCGTCGGCACGTTAAGCGGAGCTGTGGCGGGAATAGATTCCAAACTTGACGGGGTATCCAATTTCCTACGGCAGGCTTCGAGTGGCGGAGGCATGAACATGCTCGGCAATTTTGTCCGTAACCTCGGCCATGGCAACGTATCTGGATTGAGCATCGCGGGCCTTATAGCCGCCGCTTTTCTCATTTTCGGACGTTTCGGGTGGTTGGGCAAGATCGCCGGGGCTTTCCTCGGCATGATGCTCATCGGCAACAATGCCGGCGTCTTCCGTGACACGAACACGGAGAGCGTGGCAAGGACACAGGCTTCCCCCGGCCAGAGCGAGGAACAGACCTATAACGGAGGAATGAGAAGATAACATTATGAACCAATACAGAACGAAATGAAATATACAGAAGAAATGATACTTCACTCCGAGAGCGGCTATTGTATGCCTTTCGAGGAGCCCCAGGGCAAGGAGGTGGAAATGACTCTCGGTTACGGCGAACAGACCGACCCGGGAACGGGCAAGCCGTTTTTCCACCATGGCATTGACTTCAACGCCCGATATTACAGACTGTCTGCCGTCGCGAGCGGAATCGTGTCAGGGGTCGGCAATGATCCGGTACACGGGATATGCCAGACTATCCGGTACGGGGAATATGAGGTGACATACGGACACCTGTCAAATGTCTTTGCGCAGTTCGGGCAACGCGTGAAAGCCGGTCAGACTGTGGCCTTGAGCGGTGACAGGCTGCACGTCGAAGCCCGGTTCAAGGGAGAGGAACTGAATCCGCTGGAGTTCCTGACCATGCTTTACGGCAACATCCGTGCGCTTCGTCAGGCGGGAGGACATGAAACGGCGGCATTCCCGGATCTGGAAATGACCGTGAAGACCGATTACGACAAGGACAAACGGGAAATAGAGGAACTGATGCTGCGTTTCCTGCCGTACTACATGGAGGATCTGCAACGCGGAGCCTACGTGTTGCCCGAGCACACGGAGCAGTCCCTGCGCCACATCTTCACCATGGGGGCGATGAGAGAATATTTCTACGAGAACATGCCGAGCATGGCCAATCCTCTCGGACTGGGACATAAATCCATTCCGCTGGTCAGCAAGGTACAGAACCTGCTCATCGCTGATTTCCTGCATTACCTGGCCCTGCGTCACAACGTGTACCTCTCCACCATGAGCGGAGACATAAAAAAAAACTCCATGACGAAGCCGTAAGCTACAGCGGCATCATTGATCCGCTGGCTGAACTCGACATCGACATCCAGAGCTTCGACATACCGCGTATCGTGTCGGTATATCCGGACCGGGCCGGTGTCCGCTGGTGGACAAAGGCATGGTTCAACAACCGGGAGGAAGGTGAAGCCTCCGTGGAGATAGAGCGTGAACAGGCGATACGCTTCATCCATGACAACATCGAGAAAGACGCATGGCTGGAGGAGTTCTTCCCCAAACAGATGGAAGTGTACCACAATGCGATTGAACAGACAAAAGAACAACTGTTGAAACAGATAAATATGATATAGGATACTTATGGACGGAACTATAAAACAAAGCAGACGATTCGCGGAACTGGAACGTCTTTCGGATGACTATTTCCGTTACCACCTTGCTTCCGTCATGGATGAGACAAGAGATTATCTTGCCCGGAAACAAGGTGAGGAAATGAAGGAATATTCCACCTCCCTTGGCGGGGTTCTCAGCATGATGGCTTCTTCAGCCCAACCTTTGAACGACCCGTACCAGCTGCTCAAAGTTACCGGCGAATGGAACTCCAAGACAACGGAAGATTATGTAGAGATGTGCAAGGAGAAAATCGCCGCATCGGAAGACATACAGCACGACCTTGCGTATATGGCCGGGCAATGGCGTGATGCAGTCGTGAAGGAAATCGGCCGCGAACGGTACGACGAACTGTCGGAACAGCTTGGCGGCGATCTCGCCTATGCCTACATGGACTATCGTCTGGAACAGCAGATGATAGACAAACTGGTGAAAGACCGTATGCCCAAGTCTTCGGCTGATTATATCATCCGCAAGGCCGCGGAATCAAGCCTGTTCGGCCTGCCGCAGATGTTGAGCCGTTCCCCGCTTGCCGATGAGATCGAGAAGCGTGGCGAGGCCGCTTACCGGCCGAGCAAGGTCGAGCAGGGTGCGGGATGGCTGTTGGGTGCCTCGGCGGATACCGTCATGCTGGGCGGTGCCGGCTCATGGGCGGCATTCGCCAGATTCATCGGTGTGGATGCTGCCGTCTCCGCCACCATGGCACATTTGGAGCCGGAAGACCCCAAGTCGATTTCAGTCGAACAATGTATCAGCCAGGGTGTATTCGGCAGCGAACACAATGTGTTTGAAGATTTCCGGCGTGAAGCAGCCACCATGACCGCAGACAAGGACAGTTTCACGGCGACCGCCAATGAGCAGCTGAAGAAACAGATACCGGTCTGCAATTTCAACTTTACGGACTGGATGAAGAAGCAGCAACCGTTCCCGTTCCTGAAAGGCTTGCAGGACAAGCTGAAACAGGAACGGCCGGAACGCTACAAGGATGTGCCGCTGGTCGTCGCACCGGGGCAGGAAGAAGCCTACCTGAAAAGTCTGGAGGAAAAGAAACAAACGGATGCGGAAGAGCCGGAACAAGTACATCAGGAAACGGTACAACCGGAAAAAGAGCCGGAGGTCATGCAGGAAACAGGGGTACATCCCGTGAATGACCTGTCTGAAACGCCGGCATCCAACGGCAACACGGGCGGATGGGAAGATCTGCTCGGCACCCTTGGACTGAGCGGCATGGGAGACATTGCCGGCAATCTCGGCTATGTGATGGCGATGCTGCCGGATATTCTGCTGGGAGTATTTACAGGCAAGACACAGTCCCTGAACATCAAGGACAACCTGCTGCCTATAGCCAGCATAGTGGCCGGTATGTTTGTGCGGAATCCGCTGCTGAAGATGCTCCTTATCGGTCTCGGCGGGGCGAACCTGCTGAACAAGGCCGGGCATGAAGTGCTGCGTGAACGGTCAGAAGGCGAAATGAACACGGCCAATAGAAGTGCAGCCCAATACCGCCATTATCCTGACGAACCGCTCAATCCTCGCATCACGAATCCCGTACTTCAAGGCAACATGCTTGTCGCGACAATTGACCGTGTACCCTGTACTATCCAATTATCGCAGACCGTGACTGACGCTTACCGGGCCGGAGCCTTACCGCTCAACACGCTGGCAAACGCCGTACTCGCCAGAAGCGAACAGCTCCGTCAAAGGGCCTCGGACAATTACGACAACGGACAACAGGAGACTATCGTGCGTACACGAGGTATCCAGTAGCATATAACCCCAAAACATATACTGTATGAAAGAAAAATCCAAAATAGAGAAAAATGCAGAGGAAAGGCAAATCAGTCTGCTTTCCACTGCTTTGGGAGAGGCTTCGAAGGCCAATGGTTACTGGCTCAACGCTTCTGGAAAGAGGTATCCGAGGCTGTACCCGCACGGCGTGTCGGCCAGCCCGTTCAATGCACTGTTCATGGCATTGCATTCCGACCGGAACGGATGCAATACGAACCTGTTCACCTTGTTCAGTGATGCCAAGGCCCGCGGCACGTCGGTACGTGAGCATGAACAGGGTGTGCCGTTCCTGTACTATAACTGGAACAAATATGTCCACAGGAACAATCCTGAAGAGTTCATCAACCGGGGAACCTACCTCACATTGGACGATGAGCAGAAGAAACAATATAAGGGAGTACATAACAGAGAGATACGCACTCTGTTCAATATAGACCAGACGACATTTCCCCATGTGGACGAAGAGGCTTACAGGGCCGTTCTGCAACAGGATGGGAATGCCATGGAACGAGGATATTCGGAGGCAGACACACGGCGTATGCATATCCGCTTCAATGATTTCTTGCTGAAAATGCGTGACAACCTTGTGCCGGTCCGTTACGATGGCAGCGGAATGCCCCATTATGAAACGGACAAAGATGCTGTCTATATGCCCCGCCAAAAGAACTTTGACCATTACAACGATTATGTGCAGGAAACCCTGCGCCAGATAGTGAGTGCCACCGGGCATCAGCAGCGGCTTGCCCGCGAGGGAATGGTGATGAAAAACGGTATGCCGCCTTCCGACGATGCCGTCAAACAGGAACGGCTGGTCGTGGAAATAGCATCGGGAATCAAGATGCTGGAGTTGGGACTGCCTGCCCGCTTGTCCGACGAAAGTCTCAGTTTGGTGGAATATTGGGACCGGGAACTCAAAGAGAACCCGAATATGATAGATGCCCTCGAGAGTGACGTGAACAAAGCTCTCGAAGTTATCCGTAAAGCGGAACGTGGAGAGAAAATCGAATATGCCACCTTGCGGAACAGGAAACAGACATCTGACATGCAGGACCAGATGCCCAAGCATTATTTCGTGGCCGATGAGTTACGGAAACGTCCGGACAAGGACAAGAAAACCATTGTCCTTGTCATAGATCCCGTATCAAAGTCGGCTGATGTGATCCTTCCCGCCGGGGCATCACCGGAGGTGGACAACGAGATTCCCGGCATGAACAAAGCCCGTATCGGACGTGCTTTACGTCGGGAAGGCATCGAGACTGTGCGTTTCTTCAATCCGGACGGAGCCTTGGGCTACAGACCTGATGACAAGTATTTTGCCGAGAAACAGGTCTCTCTGGCACGGTTGAACAACTGGGCCCTGGAAGTGCTTTCGACCCTGAACGTGAGCCCTGCAGTAAAACGGGCCAACGAAGTAGGATTTGACAAGATCCAGATGATTCAGGACGACAAGAACCGATGGGCTCTCTATATAAAGCCGGAGCATCAGAGAGGTTATAGCATATACCCCGACAAGGAAGACATAAACCGCTTCTTTTCCACACTCAAGCAGTCCATGGATAATATAGACAAGGTCCGCATGGAACTGGCTCATAAATATTACGCGCTTGCTGAAATCAAGCCCGACCTGAAAGTCGATCTGTTCAACAGCGGGACACAGGACGTGGACCTGAACCGGATACAGCGTGTGTCCGTGTTCAAAACCAAGCAGGACGGTGTACTGTGTGCCGTAACGATTGACGGGCAGAAACTGCAGCCGCGCAGTGTATCACCGCAACAATGGCAGCGCATGTGGGTGGCGGAAGACCGTGACAGCTACAAACGGCACCTGGCTGCCTCGCTGTTTGCCGATATACTGCAAAAGGGACAGTCGCAGGAGGAACACGCCGGGGAAAAGCAGGAGAAGGAAACCGAGATACGGCAGGGAGAAGCTGTCAGCCGACAGAATGGAGAAGAGCGTACCGTTGAATCCGTCAGTCCGCAGAGAGAGGCTTGGGACAAGATAAAGGCCAAACACCCGGACGCTATCCAGTTTGTAAGAACCGGTGATAACTATACGGCTTATAACGAGGATGCCGTCAAGGTAACGGAAACGCTTGCCTTGAAAATGGAGAAGCACGAGGCTGACATGAAAAAAGGCTTTACGGCTTCCGTTACATTCCCAGTCAGCCAGCTCGATACTTTCCTTCAGAAACTTGCGAGAAGCGGTGCAAGAGTGGTGATACGGGATGCAGAAGGACTCGCGGATGCCCGGAACAGAACAACGGGCATAACAGAAAGGACAGCCGGAAACGGCCAGACACGGACTCTCTTTGATACGGCACAGGAGAAACAGTCCGAACGCAGGATTGAGCCGGAGGAAAATGAACATCGTTCAAGCATGAGGAGGTAATGATATGGCAGGAAAAAATAAAGAATATGCAGACAAGTATGCGGAGTACGCCATGGAGCAGATGCGCCGGTATGGCATCCCCGCTTCGGTAACACTTGCACAAGGGATCCTTGAGAGTTCCAACGGACAGAGTGAACTGGCCCGCAAGGAAAACAATCATTTCGGCATCAAGGCCACACAGTCATGGATTGCGGAAGGCGGCCGGTACAGCCTGTATTCGGATGACAAGCCGAACGAGAAATTCTGCAGCTATGATAACGTAGGAGACTCCTATGAACACCATTCGAGGTTCCTTAAGGAGAACAGCCGCTACGCGGAATGTTTCAATCTCCGTCCCGATGACTACAAAGGATGGACGGAAGGTATAGCCAAAGCCGGTTACGCGACAGGGGGCAACTATGCCGGGACTCTGCAGAAGATCATCGAGCAGAACGGCCTGGACAAATACGACCGTCAGGTCATGCAGGAAATGGCCGCGCAGGGCAAGCAGTTCGGCCAGGAAAGCAATCCTCTCCAGGAGAAAGAAAAGGCAGAAGCCTATTCATTTCCGGTGGAACGCAATGAGTTCCTCTTTGTCACTTCCGCTTTCGGAATGCGTCAGGACCCGATGGACAAAGAAAAGCAGCAGATGCACAAGGGGCTTGACATACGATGCAAAGGCGATGCGGTGCTGGCCACGGAAAACGGCGGAAAGGTCGTTTCGGTAAACGGCAATGCCAACTCTGCCGGAGGCAAGAGTGTAACCGTTGAATACAGCCGCCCGGATGGAAGCAAGGTGCAGTGTACCTATATGCACCTTGGCGATATCGCAGTCAAGGCGGGAGACAGTGTCAAGGCAGGACAACGCCTTGGAACCTCGGGCAACACGGGGACACGGACCACGGGAGAGCACCTGCATTTCGGGGTGGTGAACATCCATTCGGACGGGACGCGCCGTGACATCGACCCGGCTGCATATCTGGCCGAGATTGCGCAGAAAGGCAATATCAAGCAGCAGGTGCTGTACAACGGCAATGACCTGCTCGCGAAATACCGTAGTACGGAAGAACCCAAAATCGAGAAACCTCTTTCTACCGAAGACTGGATGAAAAAGCTGCTGTCCTCGGAGGACAGTGGCGTCGGCATGTCCGGATGCAATGACCCTGTCATGGAGATGGCCATGACGGCCTTTACCTCACTGATGGTGCTGGCCGTTCAGATTGACAGTAAGAACGAGGAAGAGCAGAAAGCCGCCGTTTCGGGGGCCATGGATAGCGGAAAGATTGACTTGAAACCACTGCTGCCTGACATGAAAAGCTGTAGTCTGACCATGAAAGAGAACGGGAAAGCCGTCCTTCAGGCGGATAACGGCGAACAGCATATATCGCGCGAGTTGAGTTCCGCAGAATTGAGCCGGCTGTCGGCCGTGCTGAACAACAGTAGCCTTACGGATGAAGCCAAGCGGATGCGCGTGACGGGATTGCTGAATACTGCCATCCTTTCGGAAATGGCTTCACAGAATTTCGAACAGGGCATGTCCGAGCAGCGAGGACAAACGGAAAATCTGAAAAGATGAAGCATGGCGATATGATAAAATGCGTGATGATACAGCTATGCAAGTATCTGGCAGGATTATCCTACCTGGCTTTGTATGTCCTGTCCTGCTACAAGCTGTTTGGCTTGACGGCAACATTCCTTATCGTGGGAGTGCAGCTGCTCGTTGCCGGATGGCTTGTCTGGGCAATGATCCGTGCGCCCGATTAGAATATGCTCTCAGACCTTCAACATCAATATAACCAGCATTTGCCGGATGATATGTACCATTCTAAAAACAAAACGAGTTATGATTAAATGTAATGTTACTGTATGCGGTATTATCAACCGCGATGCTACTACACGCACAAACAAGGAGGGAAAACCGTTTTTTACGTTCCCTCTTCAGATAATGGTTCCTGCAACTGACGGTCAGGAAAAGCCTGTCGAGATCGATGTGAGCAAAGATGGCGGTCAGGAGGAAGCCTCCTGCTACAGGAAAGGCTCACGTGTCGAGATTGACGGTACGATATACCTGAAGCACAGGGGCGACAGGACCTATTTCAACCTTTTCGTAAACGAGATCCGCGATGTGACTGCCGATGCGGCCAATACTCTCAAAGGAGAGATGGTTTTCTGTGGAAAGGTCGGAAAGAACATCGAGGAAAAGAAGGACAAGAAAGACCAGTCCTACACGATGTTCTCGGCATTCAGCACGGAGAAAGTCGCTGACGGCTTTGAGTACCAATGGGTACGTTTCTTCTGCTTCAACAGGCAGCGTGAAGAATGGCTCCAGCCTGGTGTGAAGATCGATGCCAAGGGCGAGATGGGCCTGACTGTCCATAACGGTAAGCCTAATGTATCCTGCCGTGTAGAGGAACTTACACAATGTGTCGCAGATTCGTCTAACTCCAATCAGTAACGGTTATGGCAGGCTACAGGAGACAAAATACAGATGGGCCGAACAGCGAAGACAAGGCTCTCGACCTCTTTGTGGAAATGATGATTGAAAAGCTGGAGACTATCAGCAAGGACTGGAAGAAGCCCTGGTTCACCGAGGGCAGCCTTCAGTGGCCACGCAATCTGTCCGGACGCGAATACAATGGTATGAATGCGCTTATGCTCATGCTGCACTGCGAAAAGGAAGGATACACTATTCCGAGGTTCTGCACATTTGATTGCGTGCAGAGACTGAACAAACCGGGCAAGAACGGCGAGGAACTGCCGAGGGTATCGGTACTGAAAGGCGAGAAATCGTTTCCCGTCATGCTGACCACATTTACCTGCATCCACAAGGAGACCAAGGAGAAGATCAAGTATGACGATTACAAAAACTTGTCCGAGGACGAAAAGAAAGAGTATAACGTGTATCCCAAGATGCAGGTATTCCGCGTGTTCAACGTTGCCCAGACGAATCTGAAAGAGGCTCGTCCTGAACTGTGGGAGAAGCTGGAAAAGGAAAACGGCCGTCCATTCGTCCATGAAGGTGAAATGTTCAGCTTCGAACCGGTGGAGAGGATGATACGCGACAATCTATGGATATGTCCCATCAACGTGAAACATCAGGATGATGCCTTTTATTCGATTAGCAAGAATGAAATCACCGTACCGGAGAAGGTGCAGTTCAAGGACGGGGAAGCATTCTACGGAACACTGTTCCATGAGATGGGACATTCAACTGGTGCGGAAGGTGTGCTAAACCGTTTCCAACCGACCTCTTTCGGTTCAAAGGAGTATAGCGATGAAGAACTTGTGGCCGAATTGTGCGGTGCATTGATCTCCCAACGCTACGGAATGGCCAAACATATAAAAGAGGACAGTTGTCCGTATCTGAAATCGTGGCTGGATAACCTGAAGGAGTCATCCCAGTACATTAAGACCGTACTTATGGACGTGAAGAAGGCATCATCCATGATCACGCAGAAAATAGACCAGATAGCCAGGGATATAGAAAGGGAAAAGACCGAAAATCAGGAACGGACGGAAACCCCGAAGGAAAAGGTATATTATGCTTCTGTAGCCTATCTGCAAATGGCGGACGATACCAACCGACTTGACGCACTGAAAGACAAAGGGGACTACAACGGGCTGCTCACTCTTGCGAAAGAGTATTACGACGGGAACGGAATGGATGAACAGTACACCTATGCCTCTCCTTTGCAGAACCGTGGCGATGATCTGCTGATTGAAGACCAGCATTTCGCTGTCGTGTATAACGGTAGTGTAGGAGGAACTTATGACGTGATGCTGAAATACACCGAACAGGAAGTACGAGACCATATCCGAAGATATGGAGTTGACAGGGCCAGCGAGGATGTGAAGGCATTGGCGAGGGAGATGGCTGCGGAACAGTTTGCGGAAATGACGCGGCACAAGATGCCGGTCTTCGAAATGCCGAACGGTGACGTGCTGCATGTCAATTACAACAGGGACAGGGACTCGCTGGATGTGGGGACGATGACCAACGCGGGCATGACCGTGAAGCATCATTACCCTTATGACCACAACATGACACTGGATGCCAATCTCCAGGGCGTGAATGAGCAACTGAACGACCTGGAAGAATACAGGGAGGAACAGCAGGAGACCGAATATAGCGGTGGAATGCGACGATGAATGAAAAGGATTTGGGGCTGGTGTGATGCCTGCCCCTTGTCATTGTTCGCTATGTCGGAAATATTCTTTCCAGTTTTCTTCATCTACTGTCAATTTTCCCATTTCCCAATCATATTCCACTTCCGGCATGTTGGAGTAAGGGAAATGCACGGTGTAGCCGATTTGGCCATAGGAACAGTGCAATGGTGTAACGCAAATCTCCTGACCGAAATAAGTCTGAGGCGTACAGTATCTCCGCCAGTTAAAACGTCCGGCAGCTATATTACGGCAAAGCAATTTAAGAACCGTTGTGCTTTTCCTGCCTTGAAAATCTTTTCTGCAAGTCTTCATGTTACTATTTTACTTATTTACTATTCTACTATTTTACTACTTTACTAAAATACTAATGTGCTACTTTGTAGTATATTTCAGGGGCACTTGACACATTGTAAATATAACTGCCACAACGCACAAGCAGGGCGTCCCGTCCATAATAGGCTTTTTTCATTCCACTGATGCTTCCTGACTTGTGAAAATTGGGAAAACTGCTGATGCCAACTTTTTTTGCATCCTGACTATGGAGTGTTTTTGTCTTCATTGTAATACTTTCGATTGCTGTACTTCATTAAATGAGTTGGGTGAAACCACCCGCATGGTAGCGGGTGGCTATACGACATATACCGTCAGAAGTGATAATCAATGACGCCTCCGACATAGAGCAAAGTGCCTGGTTCAAGAGAGCTGACAAACAGCATGAACTCAAAGGATGGCTCGGCAAATGACTGGCATCCGTCTCCATTCAGATAAAAATGATAGCCGGTATCCAGCGGATTATCTATTGCCTGCTTGAGGTAATATGTAGAACTCCACTCAAACATATTTTCGACAGTAATGGCGTCCGCTTTCTTCCGGATTTCTGCAACATACTTCTCTTTCCATTGTTCCATGCCATCACCTGTATAACGTATCGTGTCTTCCGATACAAGTTCGAACATTCCTTTCGGCAGGATGGAATTGACTAAATTTGTTATCTCTTCCTTGCGCTCTTCATCGCTGATGTCGGCACAATAATCGTAAAAACTGTTGTCGCCCTGATTGAGGGTGTCTTCGTTCAGATAGTTTTCCTTGTCTATCTGTGTTGTTGAAATTTGAAAAACTCTGCTGTGCATAATTCTGAATTTTAAGTTGTTGTTTTTATTTCCCTTTTCTTGAAGCCTTTCGGCCTTCTTGTCAGGGAATGATTTTTATGCAGGACAGACAGCGAGCATAGGACGAACAAGACAAGTAAACAGTGGACAGGATAAAGCGGAATACCCAAATCTATGATTTGCGGAAGGCTGCCGTGAATATCCGGGAACCGTTAGCATAGCGGTACTTGGCGACCGTCCGTCGCTGTACCTTCGCATATAAAATCTCTCCGACAAGAAAGTGCCGGCAGGTAGGAAATCATATATTTCTTACAAGAGGAATAACCTGGCCGAATATAAAGGGTATGCACCTCCAGCGCAGTTTTGTAAAACAGGCGGTCTATAAAAGTATAGAAAAGACTCCCGAACAAATAATGCTCGGGAATCATTTGCTGATGTCGGATTGAATTAGTTTACTATTTGAAATTCATGTAGGTAGCAGAAGGCATCTTCGCTCTTGCTTTGCCAGCGTTCGTCAAGTGCCTTGACATCCTCTGCTGACTTTATCGGCTCTCCGCATTTTTCTTCAAGCCAAGCGAACGCATCTTCTTGGGTCTCGAAATATTCACTGAGATACTCTTCCTCTGGGGAACATGCGTCCAAGAAGAACCTGTCACTGAAATATGTACCAAATTCATCGTTTGTTTCATATACTTCCATGCCTGGCTCTTCCGCCTGAAAGTAATAGCGAAGATTGGGGAACGCTTCCCTCACAAGGTCAAATGTCTCACTGCATGGGGCCCACGCTGTTTCTGTTGAAAACTTCAATACATCACCGTCCATTTCAAGTCCGTTCCAAGAGCCACGGCAACGTACATCGTGCCAATCCTTACCCAAAGCATCCACGAGACATCCCAGCCAAGTAGTCCCAAATCCGTTTTCTACTGAAGGTGTCTTACGTTCTTCCAGTCCTTTCATCAACTCATACAGTTGCTTCACTTCTTTTGCGTCGCCATCTATCACATACGCAGTACTGCACCAATTCGGCATAATCGTAATAATTTAATTGTTGAACATTGTTTTTGTTTTCCCTCTTATCGAAGCTCTTCCGGCTTCTTGTAGGGGAATGATTTTTATGCAGGACAGACAGCGAGCATAGGACGAACAAGACAAGTAAACAGTGACAGGATAAAGCGGAATACCCAAATCTTCGATTTGTGGAAGGCTGCCGTGAAGATCCGGGAGCCGTTAGCACAGCGGTACTTGGCGACCGTCCGTCGCTGTACCTTTGCATATGAAATCTCTCCGGCAAGGAAAGCCGGTGATGAGAGAGAATATCAATTTATTGAATATAGAAAAGGCAATATATATGACAATATGCCGTTAAATTATAATTGAATACTGTTACAACTGTAAAAATATTTATATATTTGCATATAAACACATATAAACAGAATATTATGAAATATCTTATTGCTCTTATCTTTACATTTTTTTCTATATATACCGTTTCAGCACAGGATAGCCAGCGGTGTATGGAAATAGTTAACATTGCTGTTGACGCTGTCAACAATCACTCGGTTGAAAATCTGCATGAACATCTTGCACCGGATTTCGTCTGTGCAGGTCAGAGCGGTCCAATCGCCATCCAAGTTTTAGCGCAAATAATAACACAAATAGACGAACATATCTCTAATATAAATAAAATAGACGAACGGCAAGCAGATGCGACTTTGACTTTAGTATATGACTTCAATTACAGCAAACGACTGGGGCATAAAGAAGCAACCTTTATCTTTAATAGTGACAATCAGATAAAACAGATGGATCTGCTACCCGTACAAGTTAAAAAGGTAGATATGAAAAAAGATTTTGAAACTCCATCCGATGATGTTATTACAGTACCAATGGAAATATCTGACGGACTTATTTTTGTTAAGGCAGAATTGAATGGTATTGAACGTGATTTTATCTTGGATAGTGGTGCGCCGAGTCTTTACCTGAACAGTAAATATTTTTCCCACACTAATGATACAGTAAACTCAATAAGCAGTGCACAAGGCGTAAGTTCTGGAATTTCGGGTCAAGATGTTTTTCGTGTCAACACTTTCAGTTTTCATGGGATTCGTGCTGAAAATACAGACTTTGTAATGTCAGACATTTCTCACTTGTCAAAAGATCGAGAAATATATGGATTAATTGGTTATCAAGTGCTAAAGGACTACGATTGGCTATTCGATTATGAAGGGAAAACATTGACATTAATCAAGAGTGATAAAACAGAAAATTATATAAAGGAAATGAGATATAAGACCTATGAGGTTCCGATGCAGATGACCTCTGAAAAGTCGCACATTCCTTTTATCGAGACAAAGATTGGTGATATTACTCTCATGATGGGTATTGATTGTGGTGCTGCCGTTAACCTGATTGATGACTCAATGTTTAGTAAACTGGAAAAACGAATGTCAAATATTTCCACTACGGAATTGAATGGAGCATCAAAAGAATCAACTACAGTAAAAAACGGTGATATAAAATCTTTGAATATTGGCAAAAAACGCTTTAAGCACCTGCCAACAGTATTTAGTGATATCAGTCATCTAAACGCTCGTTGGACAAACAAGATTGATGGACTTTTGGGTTATGAAATTCTATCACGACAAAAACTTATAATGAGCATCAACAACAAGAAACTTATTTTTATCGAATAATTTTTATATCATTATCATACATCAAGACATTCCGCTATTATCTTTGTTGCAATAATATATAATTAAAAGTACAAAGTAATGGAAAATTCATTTGCTCAGATCAGCGAATTGTTCGCTCAGTTTTCAGAGAATGCCAAACTTCAGATTGAAAAAGGCAATAAGGCAGCAGGAATGCGTGCCCGTAAAGCGTCACTTGAACTTGAAAAGCTTCTGAAACAGTTCAGAAAAGAATCACTGGAAGCCTCCAAATGATTCCTTTCGGAATACGTACATACCAGGTATCAAGTAAAAAGCCTCTGCGCTTCACAGCGGAGAGGCTTTTGGTTAATAATAGATTCTCTATGGCTAAAACAGTTCAACTTTCGTGTGTCTGTTGGCTTCGGTCGGCAGATGGTCGGCAATTCCACCTCTGCTGATTTTTGTGATCCTTTCTGCAGGAATGCCGCGCTGTTTCAGTTCCGAAACGATAAAGTCCGCTCTTGACTGGCTCAATGAATCATTGATGCCGGATGTCCCTGTAGAACTGTCCGCAGCCCCGGTAACTCTTACATGTAAGTCATATTTCTTCGCGACCCTTGCCAATTCATCCAGATTGAGTTTCTGTGAAACATCTGTCAGGCGGGCCGTGTTAAGAGTGAAAAAGAAATATACAGGAGCTCCGATACAGCTATCCGAGATATGATTCACAACCATGGGATTGTGCCCTTCAGCCGTTATGAATTTATTCGATACCAGGGAATCCGGATTCTGTTTGTCCTTGTTGTTATTGTTGTTATGAATGAATGCCGTATCGAGAGGGGATATTCCGTCCCAATGTCTGTGTTTCAGTCTTGCACGCAATGAGTTCAACCCACTATAATTGTTTACAGGATATCCTTGTTGTCCATTCTTCTCATCTTCCAGCAAGTGCCCGTAGGTATCAAGCAGACCTTCGATTTCCAGAATCTTCTTCAGTTCAGCAAGCGTTCGTTTGTCGCGGTCATGTTGTCCGGCATAGCGGCTGTTCTTCTCGGACAAGGCACGGGAATAATCGATGAGCTGTTCATTCCTGTGGATGTAATGCGTGACATCAGCAGCTCGTTTCCAACCTATTTTCCCGAGATGGAAGGTGAATCCGGCTGTCAGTGATACCATATGATCACCCAGGCGGTTTGTTCGGCCATAGCCATCAAATTTTTGTGAGGTTGTTGTCCCCGAGAACTCCAGTACTGCACTTACCCGTTTTGAAATCCGATATTGTCCCTGAATACCGTATGAGAAGGCGAAAGGAGAAGTCTTGTTGGAGGAATTGTGTATCAGTCCGACTCCGACAAATGGGGCAAGTCCCCAGCGTGTCTGCTCCTGTCCGGAATACCGATAACCAAGCAGGTTCCATAGCAGGTCTGCATGGACGCTATGGTAATTTTTCGTGGATAACCCGGCATCTTTGAATTGCAAACCGCTGTAATGTATGCGGGCGCCAACGGCAGGAGTAAACCATTTTCCGACGGCAAGGTTGTACGAGGGTTTCACACGTCCGAACAGATCTTCGCAGCCAAGAGGCGTTCCGAGAAAAGCGGTTGCACCTCCGGTGACACTGACAAACCAATTGCCACTCCCGGTCCTTGGCACTACCACACCGTCAAGATAGACCGGCTGGAGGGGTTGGAACAGTTCTGTGGCATCATGGAAGAACTCATGTTGTACAGTATCTCTTTCTGTATATCGTGAATTTGCCTGTACCTGCACGGAGCAGAGAACGGCAAAGATAAGAATGATTTGTTTTGTCATATTCAAATGATTTTTATTTGTTATAACTTTGATTGTAATACATTTCTGCCATTTATCGTTTGGCTTTTTTGCCACTGGAAGGACGCATCATGCGACTTGCCATCTTCATGCACCGGAGAGCCCAGGCACGGTTGTCCTCGTCTTCATCACGTCCCCACTTGAGGTCATTTCCGCCACCTCCGCCGCCATGTGTTTCGGCAAATGTTGTGGCATCATCGACCATTCCAAGAAACAGCATTGTCGCACAGCGCATGACTTCCGTCCCCCGTTCCGCCACGGAACACAGGAGCGTGTCATCGAACTGTTGCCGTTCGGAAGGCTTCATCTGTGCCGACATTTCCCGCCACTCATTGACCATATTCTCCAACATGGCATCCTTGAGCAGACTGTCCACTTTGGAATGGACATCACGCGAGTATTTGTATGCTTCTTCCTTCAGTTCTTCTGTCCGCTCCTGAATGGCATCCATATTTTCCTTGAGCTCGGAAAGTTGTCGGTCAGCGGTCTGTAGCTTCTCCTGTTTGTCTGCCAATTTATTCTGGATAGCGGCCAGCTCATTTTCGAGCTTTTCTTTCTCGGCAGATAAAGTCTGTGCATCACCTTTCCGGGCTTCCATATCATTTTTGAGTGCCGACAATTGGGCTTCTTTTTCGGCCTGCTCCTTTTTCAAGTTTTCCACCATTGAAGTCAAGCCCTTGACCCTGCGCTCTGCCATCCGGATGTCCGAATGGAGAGAGGAAAGGACTTGCTGATGGCGGCTGATATTCTCTTCTATTGTAGAGCATTCCTCTGACAGCATACGACGGTATTCTTCTGTACTGCGATGCTTCTTTCCCGTTTCGGAAACACTTGAGCCTCTGGACATGCCCCATTTGCTATTGACTTCTGCATAAAAGTCCGTATGAAGTTGTTTCATGCGCTCGCTGAATTCATATTTGTCCTTACCGGCAAATATCTCCTTGTACGCAAACTTCCCATCTTTGATTGGCAGCAAAGTACAATGCACATGTGGATTCAACTCATCCAGATGTACAATGAATGCGGCAATATTCTGTTCACCATATCTGCCGCAGACAAATGAATAGACATCCTTTGCCCAACGTTCAATCTCACACTTCCTTTTTATGTGTCTATTGTCCGCACCTTTTTCAAAATCGACTTCCTGCTTGCCAAATGCGAGTTCCTGCATCCGTGTGCGAGAGCCCCCAAAAATGATATTTACGACTGTACGGAATCTCGGTTCTTCCAAACCTTCATTGGGATCCTTTATGCCTCGTTTATGCAACAGTTCAGCCATTCGCTCAGGAATGCTCCGGCCTTTGTCGATAGGACGGATCTTACCTCCTGATACGACTTCAAAATTCAGGTGTTCACGTGTCGGGTCATAATTACCAAGGTCAGTTGCCCTTTTCCAACCTTTCTCTGTCCAATTGCGCATATGTTCATTACTCTGAGCCACTGTTATCCCTTTGGATACATGTACGTCAAGTACCTGTTTTGCATTTGCCATATTGTTTCCGTTTTGTTTTGTACAATCCATCATGTCCCAGCTTGCTGCTTGTTCGGACATGCCTCCCTGCGACGTTAGTCGGCAGGGGTATTAGGCTACCCACTCCCTCTGTTTCGTGGCATGTGGGCAAGCCCACTTGCCTCATAAAACTGGAAGGATGTCAGGACTGAGATAGGGATGGATTGTTCCTGGTTATACAATTCATTTTCGTTTCCCGGTTCAGTCCGACAATGTCTGGGCTTTTGCCGCAAGCGATAAAAAGGGAATACGGAACGATTTAAGGAGTTCTTTGTTCCTGTCCATATCAACACCTGCGCCGGATGTTTCGGGATTAAATACAAGCTCCGCAAGCTCTTTGGCGGTCTCGATAAACGCGCCCCATTCACCGCCGAGGTCAAGGGTGAAGAACTGCGACAGTTGTGAACTGTTATCGAATCTTGACTTACGCAACACACGCTGGAGAGCGGCATTGGCAATACACTCTAATATTGTTTCCCTTAGTTTTTCTTCCTGTCTGACGACTTCTGCCGATACCGTATCGGTGCCGTTGCCGGAAGCCTGAGAATTATCTTTACCGGCAATGGCGGCTAATGCCTGGCAAAGAGCCTGACCACATGAATGACCGGCATCTTCCGATGTCTTTTTGCCGATGACCCATTCGGACAATATACTGCCGATTCGTGTGGCAAAGTCCGGCTCTTCCTGTTCAGTTCCGGCTATTGCATTTTTTCCAGACTGCACGGTCATGGTGATGATGACGCTTTTATTAAGTTTTGTGCGTTCAAGTAGCCCGAAAGATTCCAGAGCATCCAGAAAGGTTCGGACAGTGGCACGATGCCAATGCCAGAATTCCGCAAGATCGGAGATTGTCACATGACATTGGTTGGGAAGAAGTTTTCGCTCCAATTTTCTTACAAATGGAGAAACAAAACCTGCCATTGATCTGTCCAGCAAGTCCCAATACGCTTCCGTCTTCGTTTTACGGTCTCCGGCTTTCTCCTTCAGGAAATCGAACACCTTGACATCGGCCAATATAAAGGTCGTATTCTCTTGACTATTTTCCATTTTACTTTGTTTTAATGATTATTACAGTGCGGAGTTTCTGAAATGCTGCCTTTGTCCGCTTCAAAGACACCATCGCGTGATGATTATCGTGTTTCTTTTCGGATATCGTTTCAGAATGCGTTGTCGTTCCTTCAGCCTTTTCTTCATCATCGCATTCGGCTGTGACCGGAGCAGAGGGATAGAACAAGGCTGCCAAAAGAATATAGTACGCAGTTACGGTAGTAGTGTACAGATACGGTTCAAAGCAGCTGACCAATGTTATAGCACTGATGCCGGCAAACAGACCCATGGAATCATGCAAACGGCTCAGACACCTGTCCGCCAGCTTGAACGAGAACATAGCGGCACAGATAACGGTTGATACCAGGATGCCGAATTCACCAGCATGTCCACTTGCATAGACATAGTGGAAAAGCAGTAGCAGGAACAGAATCACCCGTGTATAAAGTTTGCGGGCTCTGATGTTTTGTTTCATGGAAGCGTGAAACTTTGCCATAAACCGGTATGGCTTTTTGTACAATATCAATGACAGTACAAGAGGGGTCACGCAAAAGATGAGTTGCAATATTTTCAGTAACATAAGTAATATGGTTTTTCGGGTACGTGTATAGGTGTTGCTCTGAGTTCCAAGTGGACAATATCATAAGTTGCCAAGCGGATAATGGTTTCGGCATCCACGGCCGTGAGGTTCATTGCAGCTTTTTTGATTCGCTGCTTGAATGACCGGTCCTGTTTGCGATAGATAGCCAAAGCTTTGTTCAGTTCATGTTCAGGGATGGCCCATGTGGTACCTTCGAGGTATGTTCCGTTTGTCTTGAACGCCCGCAGGACCAAAGTTCGGGAGACAAGGTAGTCCGTCCTGTCACTTCTTGAGATGATATGTTCTTTATAGAGGTTGTCGTCTGCGACCTCTATCCATGTTCGGTGGGCATTGATCCAATAGACCATCTGCCTGTATAATGTATTTCTCATGATGATGTTGTTTTTATAAAAAGTCAATAAGTATGTCCTCCTTGTTCTTCTGGTATTTCAGCTTTCCGCTTTTAGAATGGAGTTGCAAGTCAAGGCAGAGATCCCCGTACATTTGTTCAAGTGAATCATATATGGTTACAAGGACGGTATGGACCTTGCCATCGGAATCAGTCTTCGCGTTCACCTTGAACATTTGGCCGAAAGATGGATTGGAGTAAGCGCATGTACTATGGCCGAACGGTTCGTCTTGCATAGGAATGTGATGATAAAGCACAATCAGTTCCATATCATCCTCCAGCATATCCATCACTTCTTCCAGGTCATAAGGATCATGCAATGGAAAAGTCAGCAGGACATAGTCCCCGTAAAACTGCGGCTCCTCCATAGTGGTTACATCGAGCAGCTGTGGCAATTGAAGGGAGACAAACGTCATAAAGTCTTTCAGAAAGTGTCGTAGCATATTCATTTGATTTTATGTTTATAGCGTGTGAATGTAAATCTCCATAAGCATTCCGGGTAATTCATCCAGGCGGTTGTCTCCCGAGTTCAAGATTCGGCACAAAGTCTCAAATATGGCCGGTGTCTGTGCGGCAAACCGTTCAAGCTGTTCCTGGTCTTTGGAAGAAAGCATCGACAGGTGGAAACTGTCCATAGAAACGTATGGGCGCATAAGCATCCAGATATATGCGTAGGCTTGTGCTTTTGTTTGGACCTTTTGATTATGAATGTCATTGATGCAGGTTCCGGTATTAAGTATCAGTCTGCGATTGGTTCGCATGGCCAGGTAAACGAGGGCATCCTGGTGAGGTATCTCTTTACGTTCGGCGGCAAACAAAATCTGCAAACAGCATTTTTCCGTATCACGCGTTATATCGGAAATGTCTTCATCACCAATGCTGCACAGATATGGCAAGAACGCCCGAAAAATAGCATCCTCTTTTCCGATGAACTCTGTCATGTCATCTGTCCCGTGTATGCCATTTCGGAGAGTGTTGGCCAGCAAAGTACGATAATCCGAAATGATTTGCTTCCTGTCTCCCTTATGGATTGGGCGTTTATCTAATGACTCAAAGAATGGACGGATCTTTTCCACGGTCCGGATTAATCCATTGTCTTTGTCATTAGATGAAAGTTTTCTTTTCAATAGGAATAACTCCTGATAGGAACGTGGCCTTGACAAAGCCAGACGCGAGAACTCCAGGCGTAGGGAATCATGTATGCCTTCGCATGTTTTACGAAGGTCTTGACCATGGGTCTCAACCGTGTCCTGCCGGACATGGTTAAAAACGGAATCTCTTATGGCTTGCCATTGGCAAAGGTTTTCTGACAGCTCTTCAAATGAAATAGATTTCATCTTCCTTACTTCGAGCAGATAATTTCTGTATGTACCGGCAGGATCGCTTTCGGACTGTTCAGTCAATCCGCCATTACATGATGTGAACATGCATACCGTGATTGAAGCGGCAGCTATCATGTGTAAAAAACTTGATGCTTTAAGGTTCGTTTTTTGAATTTTCATACTATATGTTTTCGTACTATTTCACGCAAAACTATATATAATTTTCTATACTTAATACCATTGGAACTGTATTTTGAGCATTTTTCAATATCGTACTTAATAGTATGATTATCAATGAAAACAAGTGAAAGGAAAAAGGACGAAAAAATAAATAGTTCGATTTTTATAATGGTTTGATTTGGCCACTCAAATAAAACTTGTATATTTGCACTTGTTATCATTTGTATTGGATATTGACATGGCAAAAGTTGGTTATATATTTAAGGCAAATTCGTATGATGAATATGATGCGGACAAGGAATGGATGTGCCAGTACGGTTGTGTACAAGTGATAGAGGAATCAGTCCAGCACGAGACGCTCAGACCTCGCTGGAAACAGCTCATGACAAATCTTGAGAGAGGGGACGAACTGGTTGTCTCGAAATTCAGTAACGCCGTGCGCGGTTTGAGGGAGTTGGCCGCATTGATAGAGTTATGCCGGATCAAAGTGGTCCGCATTATTTCCATCCATGACAAGATTGACTCCCGTGGTGAATTGTTTCCGGACACGACGGCGGCGGAGGTGCTGACCATGTTCGGATCTCTTCCGGAAGAAGTGGCTGTATTACGCAAGTCATCTGACCGGGTGATACGCCTGCAACAGAGTATCAGTGTACCGGTGAAGACGAGCAAAATGTTGAGCAAGACCGAGCGGGATAAAATAGCTGTGGACATGTACAACAACGGGTATTCAGTCAATGAAATCATGGCGCATTGCAATGTCAAGAGCAAAAGTACTGTGTACCAAATTTTAGGCAAGTACAATGTGGCACTCAGCAGGAAACCTGGCCGCGTACCTGGAAATCGGAAATAGGAAGTCAAGGCAACCGATGCCATATTAGTGACGGATTTGCCTGTCAGTTTAAGTATATTTAGGGAAGCCTCTGACCCTTATTGGAAATTTGTAACGCTAAATATAAAAAAGGATATGGGAGAAATTATAGTCGTAGTATTGGTACTTTTTGTCTTTTGCAAAATCGTGAAGGGCATATTCGGCGGATTCAGCAAAAGCAGCTTCCGTCATGATAAATAATCATTGCTGCCAACTGTTCACGCAAGGGAACAGTAAAAAAGGAAAACTAAAAGAGGAAAACTGCGTCATGAATAGCGTCCTCGTTATATCAATATAAGCCCCCCAAAGGTTTTGCTTGACTTTTAGGGGGCTTGGTGTCATTTATTCATTTCCTTTTTGTATTCCAAAATCTTGTCCATTGTCAGCCACTGCGGCTTTTCTCCTTCCTTGAAGCTGTCGTGCAACTTTATCATTAAATCGATTTGCCGTTCTTCATCACCTGCCCACAGGCGTTTGGGGTCTCTGCCTCCGTAATCCAAATAATACTCACAATCTGACTGCATCCTGGCTAACAGCATATATCTGAACCGTGCGTCTCGTTGCAATATATCATCAGCCGTTGTCCTTCCTGCTGTGCTTGGCTTGTTGTTCGTGTTCATACTCAATTTACATTAACTTGTTATACAATCAGTCCGTTACGTCATAATAATAGCTTAACTCTTCGTCCTTCAGATTCTCAACCGCATACTGGTCTGCCTGTCTCCAGAGTGCATCATACAACGCCGCCACATTCGGTTTCGTTTTATAGTGCTGCCATATCTTGTGATTCAATACCAACACCAATTCCGTAAGGTACTTGCAGTTGCCTTTCCACTCTTCAAAGGCACGGTTGAAAGTGTCCTGAATAGCCGATAACCCGAAAATGTCGGCCGTTGAAAAATCTTCCCAAAAAGTAGTCTGTACGTTATACCCGTTCTCTGCCATAAATGCTCTGAATGTCATATCATTAAAATTTTTAATTGTTTTTATTTCCCTCTGATACATCCTGTATCGGAAGGTTGATTATTTTTCTGCCCACAAGATTGGCGGTCTGTCAGGCAAGGAGGATGCGAAAAATACTCTTTCCGACATGTCGGAAAGGAAGATTTTTCAGCAGCAAGCATAAGCGTTCCTTGACAGGACAAACAACCGGCAATCAAACTTTGCAGAATAAATAACCGGGCTTTCGAAATAGGCGTGTAGGGAATTTCAGGCATTGCAATAAAAGGGGAAAACGTGAAATACAAAAGGCTATATTACGGAAGGCTTCGAGCAAAACAAAAGCGGCCCGAAAGCCGCTTTGTCAGGAAAACAGGGATTACTTCTTGCCCTTTTTCGCTTCTTTTGCCGGTTTCGAAGGAACTTCTTCCTCCTTCTCGACAGCCGGATAGAATTTGACTGCAACCGTCACGATGCGGTTGTGCTGCACTCCATCTTTGTCAGTCCATTCTTCAGGCTTGAAGTAGCCTTCCACGGTCAGCAGCGTACCTTTGGTAAGCTGGTCAAACGACCCGGAATTTTCATTCTTGCGCCACGCTTCAATGTTCATGAAAGCGGATATGCGCTTGGTTTCTTCGCCGATCTTCTCCTGGCGGGCAACAGCCAGAGGGAAACGTGCAACACTTGTGTTGGTGAATTGATAAACCTCAGCGTCTTTTGCGACATAACCGGTTACTGCGAAATTGTTCTCGTACTTTTTCATTTCGATTGCTTTTTGAAGTTAATAAATCAGTTTTACGGTGCATAAAAAGTAGGTGCAGTAAAGGGATGCACCAAGGATAACGTATAAAAACTCTTTATTTTGGGGTTCTCCCAAACCGGAGGCTTGATAAAGGAAGATTTGTACTGTTACGCCATTGGTCAAGACCATGGGTCGCGCCCGGCTGCATACTAACTTTGCAACGAAAAACGATATGGCGACTTCAATAGAAAGCAGTCACGAAAAAGAAGAGGAAAAACAATTGGCAACTGGTTAAAGGAATAATAAAGACGGACGGTGCTGTCAATGGGCACGAATTGGTTTCAACTCTCGGCTGGCATAGGAAGAAGAGCTTCTGGCGGGAAACTGCATCATGTCTCATGATTTGAAGCGGCAAGGATGATATGCCGTACTGGCAGTAAGCGTATAAGCTGCGGCGTGGGAAAGGCCGTAAGACGAAGAATTGGCAAAGGGGTGCTGGCGTATCGGTGTTGCAGCCTTTATCCGGCAAGAGAAATGAGGGAAAAGAAGGCAAAATGAAAAAAGGGCTGAAGCCCGATTGGGAGACAAAGCGGAACGGGCGCGTTATGCGAATTTCAGCTTCTATTTTATAAAGGGATATGGCGCAGCCAAAAGAGAATATAAATGGATAATCCTGCAAAAATCATTGTCCGGCCAATGGCCATCTGTGTCTCAATGAAGTTTTGGATATAAAAGGTTATTGCGGTAAATGAAGTTACGGGCTGGAACTGAATATTCAACTCCAGTCCGTATAGTACAGAGGCTCCATGTCAGAATTGGATCATCATGATGCGGTGTGGAAAGATTTTGTTTTTGTCGCTCGGTTTTCGTTGGCATACCCAAAGATGGTGTGCCCCATAGCCGAACGTGAAATACTCGTCAAGCCGGGTCTCTTTCTTTAGACTCTCCATGCTTGTGCGAAGTTCGTTTTCGTCTTTTGAAAAAAGAAGCGTGTTAATGATTCTGAAATATAGATTTGTCACTTCGCTGCAGTAAGGGCAAAAAGGGTGTTCAATCGTTACGTTCATAATTGTCATCGTTTAGTAGTGCATTAGTCATGATAGATTCTCCTTCCTGGTTGAAAATCTCAATAGTCGAGTAACCATCGTTTTCTTCGGGAAACAAAAGCTCGGAAGTATCACGCAAAGCCTCACTTCTTCCATGAGAAAGACGGCTGTCAATGATATTCGAAACATCTTTGCAACGCCAGGACCGGACGATTGCCTCTGCTTCCTCATAACTGTTGGCTTCCACAGTGAAATAGTCTCTTTCCCAACTTGTGACTTTACAGTCTTGATAAAATTCAAATTTTCCCATAAGCCATGTATTCTAACGTACTACTTCAACTATATCCTCAATCCTGCCATACAGTATTGAGCGTAATGCGGTTTTGTCTATGGCATAATATTCTTGGATATGCCCGTATTGTTTGACGAAATACCGCTTGAGAACATCGGAAAAATCAAAATGATAACCGCTCAAGGCAATCCCCCGTTTGAAATAGGTGCTTTCGCTCACGTTGCGAGTAATCCAATTCTTGTCTTCTCTATTGAGTTTGCCGCCATTATTCAGATGTTCCCGTAACTTATACACTCGGCTGCCTTGTAATGTTGCCAGCTCCGGAACATCCCATTGAACGAATTTTGTTGCTATCTGTGCCATATTGCTTAATCATGAATAATAATTTCATCTCGGAATACTGAAATCTCTTTGCCGCTTTCAAGGCGGACAACTATGGTAGTGCCATAGTCGTCCACAATTACACCTTCCGTGTAGCCTTTATAAGCCGTGGATAAAGTACAGGATAAACCTATAATATCGCTTTCGTTATCAAATGTTCCGTTGCTCATCACTATTATATTTTTATTTCCCACTTGCCTTGAGAGAAGATTCTAAAACTCACATATTCATTTTCAAATTCATAAGTTAGAATTTTAATATAGACTTTATCTTTTGCTTCCAGTGAGGCAACCAATTGGTCCATTTCTTTTTCTGGATATTCCCACCGGGAAGGAAATTCTGCATCAACAGAATTGCCATACTTGTTTGCATAACAACTGAAATTGTCATCCAAGAAAGCCTCTATCTTATTGAGGTCATTTTGGTTTTCCGTACTTGCGTAGAAAATGTTTGTCGCATAATTTGCCATATAATTCTATTTTAAGTTTTCTTTTTTCCCTCATGTAGCATTTACTACTTCAGGCTTGATTAATTATGTCGCTTCATAAGGTGTCATGGCTCTTTATGCAAGGTTTCACGACCAAATACTACCGCTAAGGTGGAGATTTTGTTGTGAACCTCAAGGATACCTTGCATACAAGAAAGACATGACAAATACCTTTGCGGCACAATTCATCAAATAGCCCGAAGTCGAATGCTTATAGGGACAAATATTTACTCGTAACTTATAAAGGAATATATTGCAGCGAAAAGAGAAAGGACGGAGTCAAAGGGAGTCCACTTTCTGCTGTCTAAAAAGGGAGTGGCAGAGTGAGCAAAAACAGTTTAGTTTAGTCCATTAGCCTATATATATGCTAAACTAAAGTAAACTAAAAATAGACAAATATTTGATTGCTTGGATGATTATCTTTAACTTTGCACATATTGATACCGATCATTGAAAACAATACTTTTCTCTTTTCGCTGCGAATTCCTGGATATATGAAAAAAACATATATTGAATCAGGATGAGAAAGCATAGTAATAGCTTGGATTGGTGCTTTGATTGCAAGCAAGTGAAAGGAATGAAAAGTAATGCAAACAAAAAAACGAGGATTTACCTAAAAAACCATTTTTGTTCCTGATTTGTTTCTTGTTTCAGAAACAAAATTCATAAACTACTCATTTACAAATGGTTAAATAGTTATATATTAAATTTTCCAGATAAAATCTTGTTAAGCTCAAATCAATTCAGTCTTGTGCGTTTACAATGGCTAATGCTGCATTGTAATTGTCAATTAATGACTTATAGAACACGTCATCGTTAAAATTGTCTTCCACCCATTTCCTGGCGGTTGTTCCTAAATCCTTGCATCTTTGCACATCGCTATCAAGCTGTTTCATCAAGCTGGCAAGTTCATGATAATCTTCCGCTTCATAGACTAAGCCACGGTCTTCCGTCACCATTTCAGGTATGCCCCCACGCCTTGAACCTATAACTGGCTTGCATGCCGCGAAAGCCTGCAATATGACATAAGGAAAATTCTCCTGCCATGTTGAAGGGCATACTACATATTTCGCATTGTAAAGATATTCATCAAGCTCCTTGCCCCACTTAGGCCCTACAAATCTAACATTCTGCAGGTTGTGCTCTTTTGCAATATTCTTCAATGCTTCTTCCTCAGGACCATTGCCTACAATGACAAAAGGTAAATCCTTTGCGACCGTCAAAGCCTTCAACAAGACATCTACGCCTTTCTCGTCAATCAGCCTTCCAAAATACAATCCGAACTTTCCGTCTTTATTTTCTTTTGGCAACGCAGGGACATTAAAAGGATTCATCACCTTTCCTGTTCTGATACGGCGTTTCCAAAAGATTTCCGTTTCTTTTGCCATGTAATCACAGGCAAAAAGATGGATTGTCACGTTCTTTTCGTACACTTTCAGCCACTTATGTACGTAAGACTCAATTGTGCTTGCCACGCTGAATGCCAAAGAGTTGTGAGCGCATCTTGTCATGGCACAGTGATAGTAATGCCCGTCTTTACACAGGTCGCAAACATGCCCCCTGTTGTATAATTTATAATTGGGACAAATATGCTTGTAATCATTATGAGAGATGAGTACGGGTATGTTCCTTTGCCGTGCGGCAACCATTACAGACGGAGAAATTTGCGTCATGATGTTGAAACAATGTACGAGGTCAGGCTTGAAGTCATCCAGCAACTTCTCGAACTTCCTTTTTGTTGGAATGTTGTAAGGTATTTGCGTCAAAGCCTTTATCTTTGTCAATGGGTTTGAGCTTTTGAAGTCCGGTGCGTTAACAAAATATCTTGACCATTCCGATTGAATGTTTTGTCCGTCATTTACGGAGAAAAACGCGACTTGATGACCATGTCCCTTTAAGACACGGGCCACCTCAAAGAAAAAAACTTCAGCTCCTCCTTTGTAATAGAAGCATTTATGGACTAAGAGTATTTTCATTTCCTTACAGTTTCAATAGAGTCTTGATAAAATTTTTTCATTCCTTCCAACATCGGGGTAAGTTCTATATCGACATAATTGTGCATCCTCGTAGTGTCTAATACCATATTGGAAACGTCCATCGGACGGGCATCTTCATAAATTATTTTGTAGTCAACATTTGAAATAATCTTCAGGAATGCAAGAACGTCATTTACCGAATATCCACGGCCGCTACCTACGTTGACTGCCTGGTTATGAACATCCTTGTCTATCAACTGGTATATTATCGTTGTCAAATCGTCAATATAGATGTAGTCCCTTATAGAAGAGCCGTCACCCCAAACCTCAACAGGCTTGCCGTCAAGTAATTTTCCTATGGCAACAGCCACAAGCCCTTGCCGCCCGTGCAGATTTTGCCCATGCCCGTATGGGTTGCTTGGCCTTACTATAAGGTATTTAAGCCCTTCTGTCCTGTTCTTGAACAGGATGGCATTCTCCATCATCTGCTTTGACCATCCGTAATACGAAATAGGCTTTTGTTCGTCTGTCTCCTTGAACGGCTTCATGTCATTACGGTTGCCGTAAATAGTTCCTCCTGACGAAAAGTAAACGAACTTCACGCTATTTTTTGCGCAATATTCCATCAGCCTTATGCTCGGAAATATCATATTCTGAAATTCGCGGTTAAAATCGTCGTAGCCGCTGCCCGGTATTAGTGTTGAAACCAAATGGACAACAGTCTGAATTTTATTGTTTGAGATAATATTCTCAACACTTTCAACATTAGCCAGCGATTCCCTGATTATAGAAATATTCAATCCGTCAAGCCTCGACACATTCGCCGATGCAGGTTCGATGACAAAAACTCCATATTTCTTATCGTTATTGAATCTTCTGACCAAACTTGAACCGATAAATCCAGCCCCTCCGATAAAGAGGATGTTTATTTTATCCTTATCCATAAAATCCTTATTAAATGTTAGTTTTGTATGGTTGATTATTGTATTTCACTTATTCCTAAAAGTATATTTCTTGGCTTATAAGAAATTTTCTTTAATATTTTCTTACAAAAACACATATCTTCTTTTGAACCTTTTTCAAGAATGAATATTCGACTATTATCTTGAGTTAATTGCCGATATGTTTCAATGTCTCTTAAATCATTTGCATAAATCGCCGGATAATCTTTTTTCCCATGATAAGTGTTTAAATATTGCCCCTTATAAATGTAAACTCTGTTATTCTTGACAGAAGCGAAAGCGTAACCGCAATAATATGGTGCCCCATAAAAAATATTGTCAGCAATTTTTAAACTTTTATTAGTCTTTTCATACGAAAGTACATTTGCATCCCTTTTTTCAGGTGAATCAAAATGATTATCACCTATCATATAACAAATATTATTTGAAAATTCACAATCTATATAGTCCACATTTTTCCCTTTAACATCCAAAAGAAAATGTTCAAAGGCCTGCCTGCAATAGATGAACTTGTTATGTACGAAACGTATGCGACATGGATTTTGCAAATCCTTCCCTTTCCCTTGAATCGTTGCACCACAATCATAAGTACGACTGATGGAACAATGACTGATGGTATTATCACTGATAAGAGAAGACAAGCACCAACATTCTATGCCGTTACCATAACGCACCCAGTTTTGATAACCAACTTGTATGGAACCACCTATAATGTCTATATCACAATTTTGTACTTGCATATGGTTAATGCCACATATACCGTGTCTGGCAAATCCAATAATCGCAATATTGCGTATAACACATCGGTTCATATTCGAGATTCCGTGATTATATGTTGACAAACAGATATTACCCAATGCCCTTGGATGTTGGCCATATCTAAAATACAGATACCTGAATGCCACATCCTTTCTTTTATACAAAGAAGAAGTAAAAAAATCCCCATTCTTCTGTAATGCTTCTTTCGATTTTACCAAATGCCCGTAGATTTTGTCATGTTCATTGTCATAGATACATCCTATATTATTGAAGCATAATTCATCAGAAGCGTATTCTAACGGATAGCCTGCAAAATCAGCTTCATTACTTAAATCCAATCTCCAAACCCCTTTAATTGAATCAGCCTGCCAAGCATCCGGACGTTTTAAAATCTTAAAGCCACATAATACGGGCTTATCTCCTTTGCCATACGATTCAATGATACAATTAGATAAGCCTATCATATTCTCAAAGAATATGTCACCACATTTCAATCTTATACAAAGTTTGCTTTTCCCAGTTTCTTGAATTGCTTTTCTAATTGTTTTAAAAGGTTTATCTGCTGACTTCCCATCATTATTATCATTTCCCTGTGAAGAGGATATATAAAACGAAATATATTCAGAAATATCGGAGGTTGTGTACCCAAAAACAGATTGCGCAACGATGAACAATAAAACAATTAAACCAATTTTATTAGAGTATAAAAATAATCTATTACCCATATAGCTGCAAAAACTAAAAAAGTTGTAATACAGAACTTAAAATAGTATTATGACTTAATTTAGTTTAATCAAACCTACTTACATAAGGTACAATTTCTCCTTTATTTAGAACCAAAAAATTATATATAAAGTATACAAGTGAATAGATAATAACTGTACTCTTGAAAATTATAGCTTTTTTAGATTGCAATCTATACCATAATAATGAGAAAAACATAGTAGAAAAGAGTAAATATGCTATAGGGAAACGAACTGCTACGCCTGAAATTATAGAAACAATATTATATATTATTACTCCAAACAAATACCCAAGAAACTCAAATCTACTTAACATGTTTTTAGGCGTGATACATATAACAAAAATGCAGAATAACGATTGCATAAGACTTGTTAAATATCCCATATCACTGTTCATCTCTATGTAATTTAGGTAGCGATCTTCATTAGAAGAAGATAAATTTAGAACAAAATTCGCATTCATTACCATGTCAATAAATTGCTGTTTTACAAGTATTATTAAAAAAGAAGCTACTACCAATAAAATATACCATTTCTTATTAATTGCAACACCTTTTTCTGATAGGAACAATAAAGGTATGAATCCTAACAGTATAAGAGAGGAGCGATGAAAGAAAAAACCAATACACAATATGATTAAAAACAACCATAAATATCGTTTGTCCTTAATAAGCTTTGCTGATGCAAATAAGAATAATCCTATCGCAAAAAATTGCCGCATATAATTGAACGACATAGAGTAAAATCCCAAAAGTACGAAAAATAAAACAGAAAGTTTTATAGGATAATCATTTATGCGCACATAATATAAGAAACCTAAAAAGAAAACAAGAAAAATTAGTCCGTAGAATGTCAAATAATCGGTTTTTGATATTAATTCTCTATAAAGTCCCATTAAGAAACTAAAACCAGGTTCAAAAGTATCTCCAAATTTGCTCCAAGTAGAAACATCTAATGTGGTGTGAAAGAAATTGTTATTGTAAATGCGAATATCAGTACCAACGCTTTTCCCTCTAAAAACAGCAACTAAGCATAGGAATACACTTAGTGGAAATACAATTTTATTATCATATTTCTTAGGAAAACACAGGCTCAGTAGTAGCACAAATATAATTATAATATATATTGTCATTTTATTTTGATTTTCCTAATAAATATGATATGTCTTTTCTTACATTGTTGCAAAAAGCATAGAATGCTCCATGATTTTTATCTATATTATTGTCGGCCAAAAATATAGGTTTATATGTAACTTTTAATTTCTTATGATAACAGAACACATTCAACAACCGTTCACTCATGAATCCAAATACACGAGATTGAAGAGCATATTCCGAAACATGCACCCTGCTTTCTATTACTGACAACAAAGGGAATATCCATGCAGAATATTCGTCAAAAACTTCACGAGACGTGAAGAACATATTGTACGGACTGTACGAATTCCCTCTCATTATATGATGGAAGGCATCGTAATATTCGGGATATTTCTGTTTTATCACATCTTCCATAATATTATAATCTTCACTTATATGTCCCATACAATATTGTTCTTTTATTGAATAAGGGCAAACAGATCTTATTGGTAAAATTATATCACATCCGTTTAAGTCAACATTAGCCTTTTCAAATAGATTTTGATTATCGGGCACATGCTTTACGAAGTAGTCCCTTTGATGTCCATCCCAATCAAAATTTCTTCGATAATGTACTAATCCGATATATTTCACGTCTTTTGGTAAATTTTTCCAAGCCCAATAGTGCCCTGTTAATTCACAATAGTTTTTATTTTTCGAACTTATATTATCACCCTCATCGTCTCTCTGCATGTTTAATCTGAGGGAAGATAAAGCAGCCCCTACATGAATCGGAAGATATGCCTTGTTATAGTTTGTAACTTCCTTGTTATGTGAACAAATCAAAATTACAGTCTTTTCCATATTTTTATCTTATATTTTTTCTAATTTATTATTTGTCAAAAAACACATTTACAATCCATGTCTAACTTATTGATAATTTATAATTCATTTTAAACTCATACCTTTAAATGCTTTCATAATCCTGTCAATTACCCTAAGAGGAAAACTTAATACAGACCATCTTACATAGATAAAAAAACTCTTCTTTTTAAGACCAGCAGCTTTACTCCTTTGTATGGCATCTTCCATAGTCATTAAGTATACTCTAAATTTCTCAATGCTATTTAGCTTTGCATATAGTTCTGCATGTTTTTTATGAATATACTTCACTGCATCTTTCCACTCTTCATACTTATTCGTTAACCGATGCTTGTCCGAGGTGTTGATGCGGTAAACGCTTAACACTTCATTTACGAAATAAAACGGCTTACGCTGGGCTAAACGGATGGTCAATTCATATTCTTGCCAAAAACGAAGGTTCTCATCAAACAGTCCTACTTCAAATAAAGCTTTTCGTTTTACCAAAATGTTAGTAGTAGTAGTACATATTGTCAGTAAAATCTTCTTATGCATATCACCATACTCCAATGGATTTGGCAATAAATCACGATAGGTCACTCCCTCTCCTCTCACTATCTCTAATTTCCTACCACAATGCACCAACTCGCAATCCTTGCTTTCTATCAGTGCTACTTGCTTTTCAATCTTTGTGGGAAGCCAATAGTCATCATCATCAAGAAAGGCTACATATTTACCCTTAGCTGCGCGTATGCCTTGATTACGGGCGTAATTACCACCTTTACTCTCTTCTTTTGGGATAAAGATGTAGCGCAAAGGCTGTTGCGTGCAATATTTGGATGTTCCATCCGTGGAAGCATCGTCAACCACAATTAGCTCTATGTTATTGTAGGTTTGAGCAAAAACACTCTCAATGGCCCGCTTTAGAAGTTCCAAGCGATTGTGAGTAGTGATGATTGCCGTAACTAATTCCTGAAACATTTTGTTGTTATTTAATTCTAATTCTGTCCCAATGCACTCCTTGCTTTACCACTTTTGCAGGGTTGCCCACGACAACGCTTCCGTTTGGAGTTTTTAATCCTGCCACTACGCTTTGTGTGCCCACGACACTATCATCGTTTATCATGCAACCTTTCAGTATCGTAGCTCCGTATGCTACCCACACTCTGTTTCCTATTATAGTATCGCGGCCTGGATTGGTGCGTTGTCCTTCTTCGTTCAATATGGAGTGTACATCGCTGTTGCGTACAATGATTTTAGCTGAAAACATACAGTCTTTACCTATTATCACACGTGTATTGTAATCACTAACAGCGAAGAAAGTATCTACAAAGTCACTGTTTTCACCTATTTCTATAAGGTTGTCCTCATCTTCGAGTTTCACTCGACCTCCTTCGTAGAATTTCACTCCCTTATGCAGTATCAAACGGTTGTTCCGTCCAGTAATGACTACCTTCATGTTGTGGAGCCTAACTCCCTCTTCTATAATCACTTGATTACCCCCCCCATTAACTTTTATTAAGCATTTGCTCATCAGGCCTTTGCAGACAAAACGATTGCCGTTGCTATTGTAGCTAATGATGTAAAGCGGTTTCTTTAACAGAAGAAAAATAGCGTAATGAAACATACGCGCCAATCTATTAGTGAGCGCAAAATAATAGTGCAAAATATTCATCTTATGATGTCTTTTAGTTTGAAACAAAGATTATTTGTAGGGAGCGACTGACTTGAAATAATCCAATGCTTTCTCTACAATATGATGCATGTCATAATACTTGTATTCTGCCAATCGTCCGCCGAAAATAACATTACTTTCCTTGTCTGCCAGTTCTTTATATCTCTGGTAAAGTGAAGTATTCTTCCTGTCGTTCACAGGATAGTAAGGCTCACTACCTTCTGTCCATTCTGAACTGTATTCACGGGAGATGAGCGTCTTTGGGCATTCGTACACCTCTGTTCCGAACATCTCGAAGTGCTTATGCTCAATAATGCGCGTGTAAGGCACTTCCCGCTCTGTGTAGTTCACCACGGCATTGCCTTGATAGTTGGGAGTATCCAATGTTTCAGTCTCGAACCGTACAGTACGATACTCCAATTTCCCAAAGCGGTAATCATAATATTCATCAATAGCTCCAGTAAACACCACCTTATCTGCAAGTGCTTCCAACTCCTGTCGATGAGCAAAGAAATCACAGTCTGTCCGCACATCTACACCTTTGAGTAGACGCTCTATCAACACATTGTAGCCGCCGATGGGAATGCCTTGGTATCTATCGTTGAAATAGTTGTTATCGAACACCATCCGCACCGGCAGACGTTTAATGATGAACGCAGGCAAGTCTGTACATTTCCGTCCCCATTGTTTTTCAGTATAACCTTTAATCAGTTTCTCATAAATATCTTTCCCAATGAGCATTTGAGCTTGTTCTTCCAAATTGCGAGGTTCCGTTACACCGTCCGCCTTCATCCGTACCATTGCTTCCGCTTTCTGATTTTCAATCTTCGTTTGGGCTTCGGCAGGGGTAGTTATACCCCACATCTGATAGAATGTATTCATATTAAACGGCAGATTGTACAGCTTGCCCTTATAATTTGCCACTGGCGAATTGGTATAACGGTTAAATTCCACAATAGAATTGACAAAATCCCAGACCTCTTTGTTGGACGTATGAAAGATATGCGCCCCATACTTATGGACGTTGATGCCTTCTATGTTTTCACAATAGAGATTTCCACCCACGTGCGGACGACGGTCTATCACGAGGCACTTTTTCCCTAATTTTTTAGCTTTATAAGCGAACACGGCTCCGAATAATCCTGCGCCGACAATTAGATAATCGTAGTGTTGCATATTTTATGTTATACTCGTTAATTAACAATTAGTATTTAGTAAAGTTTCATCGTTTCCTCCTCAAATTCCAGTTCTTTTCTATTATGGTTATTAATTAGCATAAACAATTCACTTTGTAGGACTTTTATCAGCACACCCATAATGGGAACAAGTTCTCTATATTCATCTAAGTTATTGGGAGTGAAGTGCATCTCGCTTTCTTTACTATGAACAATGCAACAACGTATTTTGTAAATAATTTCTGCAATGCCATTGAAAGTTTGACTTGATGACTTGAGTTCAAACCAATCAGTACTATGAGGGTCAAAAGTGTCTTTCAAATATTCCCTTAACTTATATTCAGTCCCTGCAGGCTTAGCACAACCATCAGGTACATATTCATTAACATCTATGTCTGGTATGTTAAGGAATACCTTTTCAAACAAGATTTGCAAAGACTTCAATTCGTTTTTAGAAATATATTCTACTGTTTTTATTACATTGGCTATGAAAGAGTTTCTCGTCGCTTGACCTTTGGCAATTTCTCTAAGTTTAAAACGGAATGTGAAAAATTCAAGAACTTGGTATACTCTAAGGAAGCGGGTCAGCACATCTTTCGCTCTTTGTACATCACACAATATATTGAAGGCCTCATGATATTGTTCATAACTATTTTCCCAATCCCATGTCTGCATAGTTGCTATCTTGTCATCGTTCCATGTCAGCATGTCAGGAACTGGGAATCCTTTTTCAATGGCTAGCTTAAAACAGACTGCAGAATAAATGCGCCAAGATTCAGTTGTAATTGTATTCTTTTTTATGAGATAATAATGTTCATAGTCTTGCCGTTCTAGACAGTTGAAAAAACGATTTTTCTCTTCTTCGCATACATAAATACAAGTCCACAATCTCTCTATCGCCTTCCAAAATTCATCACCATCATTAATTTTTTCTAAATTATGCCTAAGTTTGTCATGTAACAAATGGCATGCTGGTATAACACTTATATCTGGATCGTTATATGCAAAATCATGAAAGTGTATTTTTCTGGAAGAGTCCACTTCTTCGAAAGACATAACGTATTCTATGTTATTTTCGTCTACGACTTCTTCTTCACTATCTAACTGCGCCAATTTTTGTTCAATCACGTCAATCCAATCACACAAAGTTGTATTTTCAGATTCTGCTTCTTTCAAGCTGCACAAAACGTCTGTAAATTTTTCCAGTTCTAAATCATCCTTTAATTCTTGCTGCTTATCTTCAGACAAACCTGTCTTTTCTATTACAGCTTTTATCATTTCGCGGTATAAGTCTTTCCGATTCATCACCAAATATTTTTGTTCGTCAACCATTCATACCAAGAAGTCTTTTTCCCTCTCAGCAAATTCAATGTATAATCAAATATTGCATTGCGCACGATGTTGCCCACATTCACACGCACACTCGACAACTTAGCATAAGCATTATTAAACTCATCCACACGAAAATCACATTCTTGTAATGATTCCACAAAAAAATCAGCGTCGGCATTCTCTTCACATTCTCCCAATTTTCCCTTCTCGACTGTATATTGACCTAAAGCTGCATAAATTCCACTCAAAGTCGTATCCTTACCGTACCATGATATGTGAGCAGCGTCCTTTGTGCATAAAAGCCTATCTATTTGAGCCATGTGCTTTAAGAAAGTCAACAGGTTCATTTCTGTGATATTGGCACTGTTTATATCTTCTTCATCCAACATGATTTTACCGGCAGATTGAACTCTTAAAGGCTTTCTGTCATAGAAAGATTTATAAGCTATCACCACAGAAGCGAAAGTGAACTCCAATGGATTCTCTCTGCGTAAACGAATTTTTGAATATTCCTCATCTCTGTTTCGGTACAACTTCATTCCTTCAGGTAACCTTGATGATATATCATTATAGAAATGCAAAAAAAGTAATTCGTATTGGTGTATTGAAGATACGGGCTTTTGTCCAGCATTCAATTCTAGCATCTTACGTACAACACCTTTTTCATCCAAACCGACCCAGATATAGAAAATTAAGTCATATTGCTCACATGATTCCAAAAAGGAATCATAATCCGATGTGCCATCTTCTTTAGGCAGGAATCCTTTTAAATACTTGGAATTCACGAAGTACTGCCTAAGCATATATTGACCTTGTTCTGATGCCCTTATCGTATTGACAAGTGTTTTATAATCCCTTATCTTATGGGTCTTAACCATTTCGTCTATCTGGTAATACATCCAAAGTCGGAAAGTTCGTTGCAAGCCATCCAAAATTTCCGATTGTTCATCATCCACCTTCAGTATATTATTATAGCCGTCTATTTGTGGACTACCCTTAATTGTTAAGGAAATAGGCGGAATAATCTCACCGTTTTCAATAGTATTTTTAAAGGAATCCAAATAATAATTCCTGACGATACCACGTTGTATATCGAACTCGTAGAAATCAGGTTTCAACGAAGCGATAAATTCTCGTAAGTTCCCCTTACAAACATAACAGGTTGTCGCCTTGTCTTTTGATTCTTTTGAATAAAGAATTTTGTATTGCATACTGGTAATATGTTATATATTCTAAGTGTTAATCCATAAAGGCAATATCTATGACCAAACTTGTTTCCACATTTCCTTTGTTTCTTCAGTAATTTCGGATTTTTTTGTTTTCAACAATTTCCGAATCATATAATTGTGTTCATTCTCTAAGAAAGAGAGTATTTTTGATGTATATTCTTCCGTGTCATTTAAATCAAGAACACAGTCATTCATGCCATAATCTTTGAATAATTCTGCATACTTATGACTCCAACTGGTCGCAAGACAAGGTACACATGAATTCAACGCTGACGCTACACCATGAAACCTTGACGATATACATAGATAAGAAGATGCAATCAAGCCTTTCACTTCTAAAGCGTTAAGACCTGTAACAACATCTATGTTGCCATTAATCTTTTCTTTGCATCTAAATGCCAATTGTTCATCTCCTGCACCCTCATGGTTTAGCAGAAATACTTTGTGCCCCATAGATTGAGACATCGCAACTATCTTGGTCAGAATGTTCAGATAATTTTTCATGTCGATGACCCCTTTATCTATCATACGCATATTGGGAATTATGCAAACTGCATTTTTCAAATATCCATATTGGGGAGGGAACTCGCCGTTAACCAATGAAGTGAAATCTGTAAACAAATGCAACTTGCTTTCATCCACATTGCATTGACGTAAATAGTGCAATGAAACTTTTTCACGTGGCATAATTATGTCTGCATATTGATTAAGCAATGCAATCAGTCTTTTTGTATTAGGTTTTTCAACTGGTCCAAATGCTTGGGGAAGAAAAACGATTTTAGTACTTTGCTTATGGTAACCTTTCAATACACATTCCCAAATTTTTACGCATTCATCATTAGGATTCCATTGATCCGAGAAAGCAAAACCACTTGCATCTATAAAATAATTCGCATCTTTTATTATGCCTGTATCTTTCAAAAACAAATAGGGGAGGTGAAGTCTTCGCAAAATGCCACTTACATGTAACTTTGCCGCAGTTCTCTTCAAAGAAGCATAAGGTTTTTCTTTCAAGTTTACAGATGTCTTTATATACTTTAGTCCTTGTTTTATGGCAAATACAGGAACAAATACTTCTGCTTCTGGAAATTTACGGTCTATTTCCTGAAGAATGGCATAGAGCATAAGTTCCGCTCCTTTATTGTTGGTTTCTATGCCAGATAATACAATCTTCATACTTATGAAAAAAATTATTTCTTTATAAAACCTTTTATGCTTTTTGCCGCATCTTCTCCAATTACACCTTTCACAATTGCTTTTGTCGTTTTCTTTATAGATTCAGTAATTGTAGGTTCTACCAAGTGATTGATTATATATAGGGCATCACTCTCGTCCTTGTAATTTGTAAAGACTTCAAAAATGATGGATTGCGTAATTTCAGGACATATAAATTCTTTATAGTGAGATAAGAATTCTTCTTTATTTGAGGCGGAAATGTATTTATAATCCAAGTCCCCTGCAATATGTTTCAATAAACTTGTTGATTGGTTGCCATTATGTCCTGCTGCTGCAATATAATTATCTGCTGTTTCCCCAAATGCTGCTCCAGGATTATTGTACATTCGAAATTCTGCACCTCTACCATTATTAATAATTAGTAATCTTATGTTATTACCGATATTTCGATTCCCCAAAACATTGACATCATAGAACATGGAAAGATCCCCGAATACCCCGAAGAACAGTTTTTCTTTATTAGTCAAAGAAGCACCTACGAGAGTTGAAGCATTTCCATCAATACCAAAGCCTCCCACATTGCTATATTCCCTTACGCTTTTTGGAATTTCAAAGAAATTCCATGTCCGTAATGAATTAAGGATGCCAAGATGCAATACAGAACCCTCCGGCAATTGGGAAGCAATATTTTTTGCAATCCAAATGTTTGAAAAAGGAAGGGTTTCAGGTATCTTGCTATAGATGGTATCATAAGCCTCTTTGCAGGCATTCCAATATTCATTGGTGTATTGTGTCTTATCTTCTTTTTTTATGTAATGGTTGAAGAAATACATTTCAGGCATCTCAAAAACGTAAGACAACTTATGAAACAAATCCCGAACCACTCCATCTTCATTCACGCGCCAAACTGTACGAGCTTTCCTGCAAAAATTATAAGATGCATAGTCTCCTGAAATTCCTCCAATATGTATTAACAAATCAGGAGCAAGTTTCTCTAAATATGTTCTATTCCCTTCTTGTGTGCCCACCAGGCTCAATAAAGCACGGTATTTCCCTTTATAATTGCTGGTATGATCGCAAAATACTACGGCATTATTTTGAGCACAGAAATTATCTATCGCTTCTACCTCTTTTTCGCTCCATTTTTTATGTGAGGCCATAAAGATTCCAATTCTTCCAGAAGGTAGTTCCGGAAATGTCCCTTCTGACGTTATATGCTCGATTTTCCTGGCTTTTGGTAAAGTTTTACACGAAAAATCATGGCTATATGTAGTTTCTAAATTAATATGGACAGGTCCTCCACCATGCCTTCTTAATAAGGAAAGGGCCTTATTCATTTTTATAGTACAGTCCCATTCATCATTTGCGTCTTTTACGGTTTGTAGTAAAAAAGAATGCAACGCAACATCTGAAGGAGGATTTTGACGGTCTGTAACTTGAGGAAACAGATGCCCTATCCTAGATGAAACTTGGGACGATGTCAATGCGATGATAGGCAGTTTACGATAATAAGCTTCTGTTAAGCCTGGCATATATTCACGTGAAGCTGTGGCTCCGGTACAGCTCAGGACTACCGCTTCACCAGATTCTTCCGCTAAGCCGCAAGCCATATAAGCAGCAGATCTCTCATCTATGCATGAATAAATCTCGAAAAATGGATCCTGCTGCATACTTGCAACCACACCAATATTAGTAATGCCAGGTGAAGCTATTACCTTACGAATACCACTGGCTTTTAGAAGATACAAAACAATTTGTATGTTCCTCTCTATTGAATAGAAATTATTCATATAATTAAATTTTATAGTTTAAATCATCTAAAGTAATAAGACCAGCCCCTCCAGTCATATATACAATATCCCCGACAATGGTTTTTCCCATCATACTGACTAAAATAACAGCCATATTGGCTATTTCCTCAGGTAATGCATACCGTTTTAAAGGATTGCTATTGTGTGTAATATTCTTACATCCATTATCCATCAACATAGGAGTTGCAGTAGGACCAGGGGCAATACCATTAACCACTATACCGTAAGGAATCAGCGTTTTTGCCAGTCCTAAGGTTAACCCTCTGACACCCCATTTAGATAAAGTGTATGCTGAATTAGCAGGACGAATACCTGAAGCTGAAGCTATATTAAGTATATTACCTTCAATATTGTTCTTTATCATATAGGAACTTATTACTTTAGATAAAAAGAATGTACCTTTAAGATTCGTATCCATTATGTCATCGTATTCTGTTTCTGAAACAGTCGCAATTTGTCCACCGCGAACACCTGCATTATTGACCAAAATATCTATCTCTGTTAAGGACTGTAATATTTCATCAACTTTTTGTGGAAATGATGCAACGTCTTTTACGTCAAGTATAGAAGCGAACACGCGATTCTTATAATCACTATTTATATTCTCCAGATCTTCACGAACTTTTTTTATCTTTGCTTCATCTCTTCCTGTTATACAAACAACAGCTCCGCTCGCAAGAAAACTCTTGGCAATGGCAAGACCTATTCCACTGGTTCCTCCTGTAATTAATGCCTTTCGGCCTTTAAGCAAATCGCCAGGTGGTAGTGTTAATATATTTGCAGTTGTATAAACAGGGCGTTTTGCGAAACATATTTTCAATCCTTTTTTTATCAAGTTATTTATCTTCATATTTATAATTTATTTGAGCAGATGTAAAATACTTGTGACGCTATGCGATTAAAAATATTGACTTGCAGGAAGTTATTTAAAATCTTTATTTTGCTCAATAGAGAACATGCAATTATTATGATGATAGAACAAAAGGCAGATATAGTGAAACTGTGAGGGAATTGCATTGCATTTGATATATGTTGTAAAATAGCTATAAATAAAATATGGTATAAATAAAAGAACAAAGACTGTCGCCCAAGCATAGCGAATAAATGAGGTAATCTCATTTGTGAAATCCGTATAAAACCTATGCCTATAAGAACAGCCATAAACATTCCTATAGTACGTAATCCAAAACGTAATAAGCTCCCATTATAGGCGTTTGAATATATATTTTGAAGTCCTTCATTATAAGAATTGCAGTAAAGCATGAAAACGAATATGACAATCATAGGGATTATCGATATCCCAAATGGGATTCTTTTAACTCTCAGAAAGAAATTTGTGTTATGGCACATCATACCTGCCATAAAAAAGCAGAGGAAGCAGGCAACCCGATTAAACGACCCCATTTCACCTATAAATGGAACAAAACCTACCAATGCCGAAAAAACTGTCACTATGCAAAGATTTCTCCATGTTAACCATTCTTTTTTTATAAATATGGACAAGAATCTCCAATAGAACATAGCGAGCAAATACCACATAGCATATTGCGGTGTCAGTATGGTACGGAAATTCATATCTCGTGGGATAATCAACCATGTACACAGATTGAACAAAATGAAAAGACTTAGGAAGTGAAATGCTTCGCAGAACTTTCTTTCTGTCATTTCTCCAGGATGGGTAAAATAACCTGAAATGAATACGAACAAAGGCATATGAAATGAATATATAAAATTGAATATCACAATTTCTATCTTATTCCCTCCAAGAGTCATGATGACATGGCCAAAGACCACTGTACAAATCAATAAGAATTTCAAAGTGTCTATACTGTTGTCTCTTCGGGATGTACCTTGATTTTTGTTTGGATACTGATACTTTTCTGTATGGTTGTGTTGGGGGGTAATTCTTTGATTATTAATCATATACATTGTTATTTTCTATTATATTCCTATTCTTATCTATGTTAATGCTTCAATTCTTTTGCTAAGAACAGCCTTGCCTTGGTTAAGAAAAACGTCCGTTCCTCTTTCTCTAGTCCTATATAATATACGCATGCCACAGACCACATGATACTGACCGTACAGACCGCAAACAGCCGAAGAAACGAAGGAGGTAAAGTGAAAACCACCACTGTTGGCAATACAAATGTCAGTACAGCACAGGCACCAATCCTCCCAAACACAGGCAATATGAATTGGCTTATAGGAAAATCCATTAGTTTCTTCAGAAAAGAAAGCCGAATGAAGTTCAGCGAGAAATAAATAATGACATAGATGACGTAGGTGGCATATGCAGGACATCCAAGCGTATAGGCTATCCATGTGAGAGGGAACACTAAACAACCCACAGACACCACGGCTATCTGATAGTTGCGAATCTTCCCTGTGGCCATAATGGCGGTATACATCGGATTGCCCAGCAACGTGGTCAAAGTGGAAAACAAAACCATACGCATAAAGACAGCTGTATCCGTAGGTACTTCCTTAAGCCAAATGCCCAAGATGGTATCTGCCTCAAGCACTAAGGGGACGATGAATAGATACATGATGAAGAACGAATATTTGGTGCCTCGACATACCAGTTTGAACAGGTATTTACGGTCGCCCGCTGCATAGGATTTGGTAATCTGTGGATTAATCGCCGTCATGAAGTTGTTGACAAATTGTGTAACTGCCGAATCCACTTGTACGGCAATGGCACGTGCAGCATTGGTACCAACGCCGAAGAAGATATTAATAAGCATATTTACACCCTGGGTGTTCAGCATATAAGCAGTACTGCCAAAGAGATTCCATCCTGCGAAGCTGGTCATTTCTTTCAGCAGTGGTCGGTCAAGGAGGACGCGGTAACGAGCTTCTACAAAGTGACCTCTGCAATAGATGCCATAAATGAGACGAAGTAGGATGGCGATGCCAAGGATGAGCAAGGCGTAAACCATCAGTTTATCAGAGGAGGAGATGTAAATCAAGTAAGCCACCAATAGTTTCAGTCCCGCTTCCAGAATGCTGATGTAAGCAAAAACCCCCATCCGTTCGTGGGCGATAATAGTAGCGTTGTAGGGCACGCTCACCAGGTTAACCATAAACGTGACAATAGAGCATTGCAACACGATGTTGGCCACCTCCATCCGTTCATCTGGAATGTTCATTTTTGTATTAAGGAACCACACGCCAATAAGTTCGCACAGACCGAATATGGCTAATGCCATTAGTATTTGAATATTGACCGATGTGCTGAATATCCGTGACAGTTTTTCCTTGTTACCTGTACCCAGTTCGTAGGTAATGAAGCGCGATATGGCACCAGACAGCGAATTTGAAAGAACGGAGAACATGGCAACCACGCCTCCCACTACGTTGTAAATGCCATAATCCGACTCGCCCAACGCATCTAGTACTACCCTGCTAGTGTACAGAGTCACCAGCATGAGGACTATCATGCGGAAATAGAGCAACAGGGTGTTCTTTGCAATTCGCTTGTTATTGGCTGATGTGTCGGTCATAAGATTTTAAAATTGCACATCCAATTTTATGCTTTCAATATTCAACAACCGTTTGAATTCCTGTTTCTCCTCATCTGTTAATGTTGCATCGTTGTTAATCCACTGTTTCGCAAACTGCATTTGTGCTTTTGCTGTATTGACAATATCATCATGCATAGATTCTATTATTCCCCTTTTTTCTGATGAAGTTTCAGCTGAGTCTAATTTCTCTTTTAAATCTTTATTTGTCATGGCTTATATATTTAATATTTAATCCCTCCTAAAAATATCTCTTGTATAAACTTTACCTTTCACGTTATCCAGACAAGAATCATATCTGTTGGCAATGATGGCGTGACTTTGTTGCTTGAAAGTATCAAGGTCATTTACCACCTTGCTGCCAAAGAAAGTGCTGCCGTCTTCAAGCGTCGGTTCATAGATGATTACTTCCGCACCTTTTGCCTTGATACGTTTCATCACGCCTTGAATACTTGACTGGCGGAAATTATCAGAATTTGATTTCATTGTCAGGCGGTAAACACCGATGACACACTTCTTCTCCTCTGACGGATTGTAGTCACCACGGTTGTAATAGTCATAGTAACCTGCCTTATGAAGAACACGGTCAGCAATGAAGTCTTTTCTTGTACGGTTGCTTTCCACTATTGCCTGAATCAGGTTTTCCGGCACATTGGCATAATTTGCCAGCAACTGCTTTGTATCCTTAGGCAAGCAATAACCGCCATAGCCAAAGCTGGGGTTGTTGTAGTGCGTGCCGATTCGTGGGTCAAGGCATACTCCGTTGATGATGGCTTTTGTATCCAAGCCTTTCATTTCAGCATACGTATCCAGTTCGTTGAAGTAGCTAACACGTAATGCCAAGTAGGTGTTGGCGAAAAGCTTTACCGCCTCGGCTTCGGTTGTACCCATGAAAAGCGTATCGATGTTTTCTTTTATTGCTCCTTCCTGCAACAAGGCTGCAAAGGTGTGGGCTGCTTCATCCAAACGAGCATCACCTTCCGGTCTGCCTACGATGATACGGCTTGGGTAGAGGTTGTCATACAGGGCCTTGCTCTCACGCAGGAACTCCGGGGAAAAGATGACGTTTTCCGTGTTCATCTTCTTGCGAATCATTTCGGTATAACCTACGGGGATGGTGCTCTTGATGACCATGATGGCGTGTGGGTTGACACTCATCACCAGTTCGATGACTTCCTCCACATGACTCGTGTCGAAGTAGTTCTTCACCGGGTCGTAGTTGGTGGGAGCGGCAATCACCACGAAGTCTGCGTCACTGTATGCCTTTG